>ULRH01051387.1_pt1 | contig 23676 bp, 18 predicted proteins | sample 1955271 | NCBI WGS metagenome assembly ULRH01 (sample SAMEA4835677, study PRJEB28245) | human gut metagenome | biome: gut microbiome; material: fecal sample | place: Denmark | collected 2008 | reverse complement strand
AAGCCCAAATCTGCTATTTTTTGCTTTTTTAGTCATTCTTTTTATTAAAAAAAAGCGGGCGGGAGAAGGATTTCCCCGGAATGTTTGCACAGACGGGAAAAAACGCGTATTTTTGCATGCGAGATAAATATAAGCGGAATATAAGATATGGCCCAAAATCGGGCATAACTTATAGCGCAATATAAATTAAAATAAGCCTCATGACGGACTATTACGAGTATGCGATCCCCCAACTGGTGAAGCTCCTTGGCGCCCGCTTCAAGGACTACCGCCTGCGCAGCAACATGACGCAGAAGGAGGTCTCGGAGCAGTCGGGCCTCACGGTCACGACCATCCACAAGTTTGAGAGCGGCGCCGCGGACAACATCTCGCTCGCCACGTTTCTCCTGCTGCTGAAGGCGATAGGAGAGATCGAGGCCCTGGACGACCTGCTGCCGGAGCTGCCGCCCTCGCCCTACCTGATCAGGAAGGAAAAGAAAGTGCAACGCATCAGACATAAGAAGCCACGGACCACTTGACCGACGAGCAACTGCGCTCGCTGGTCGAGACCTTCTTCCTCAGCTGACAGGCTTTTTCTGATTTTCAGAGGGAATCCTATATTCCGAGGAATCCATGCCATTTGGCAAAGGCCGTAGGACCGTCCGTGCGCAAGGGGGCATAAACAAAAAACGCCTCGCACGATTTGAGCATTGTGAAGAGGCTTGGCGAGGACTGACGATGCAAAGGTAAGAATAATCTTTGGCTTTCCAAAACATTTCTTCGGGAAAAGGCAGAGGATTGGGAAAAATGTAGTACTTTTGTAGGAAATAACACGGAGTACCGATGAGAGAAAAGAGAATGATTTGGCAGGAATTCTGCTACGACCTAATAGAAGCTCGAGAAAAAGATACCACGGAAGACGTCTATCAAGAACTCGTGGAGTCCAACCTGCGCCAGCTGGGCTGGAGCAAGGTAAGGGGCGAGATATGCCCCAAGGAAAGGATCAACGTCGGATCGCACAATCAAATAGAACCCGACATCACGATCAAGCTATCGGACCAGCCCGCCTTCGTCATAGAGCTGAAACGCCCACGAAACGCCATCACGCCCCGACAGGAGCAGCAGCTGCTCTCATACATGCGGTTGCGCAAGACCTCGTTCGGACTGTATATTGGCGACGACATCAAGCTATACTACGACACCAACGAAGACCTACCTACCGAGGTATGGCGCACGGACCTCGCCCTCGACGCAGCTTCGGGGGAGGAGTTTGTCGATCTGTTCCATCACGATACTTTTAGCAGACAAAGGATAGAGAGCCTCTGCGACGCGCAGGTACATACCATCAAGACCCGCCAAGCGATGGCTGACTTCCGGCAGTCTTTGGAAACCGACCCAGACGACACTATCCGTCGAGTGCTGACCGACTACTTCGTGCTACAGAAGCGATGCGACCCCGCCATCGTAGAGGAAGCCCTCAACCGCCTGCACTTCGCCACGCAGACGGACAGCACGGGCGACAAGGGCCACGCCACGCCTTTGGCTCAGTCGGCAAAGGGTGGTCGTCTCGCTACCCATCAAGCGAAACACAAAAGAGACACGACGAAATACTCCCTTGACGGAGGCAAACAATTCTTCTTCAAGAGAAAATTTGTCCGAGAGGTCGTGGCAAAGTATATGGAGGAGAACCCAAGTCTGACCTACGAGCAGCTTACCCAAATCTTTTCCCGTAACCTACAAGGAACATCTTATGGCGTGCTGCGCACCCTGCAAAGTATAGACTCATCAAAACAAGACAAGAAGGACCTCTACACGCGCTACGTGCTGGACGACGGCCTCACCCTGACCAGCGCCGACGGCACGACCTTCGCCGTCTGCACTCAATGGGACGTAAACAACTTCCCCAACATCCTAGCCCTGTTGAACAAATGGGGATGGAACATCGTGACCAACCATGCACAAGAGACGAATCCATAGCGCCCCACACGGCCACACGACCCTGCGAGACTGGCGCCTCGGCAGGACCCCCGCGCCACGCAGGCGGAGGATGAGCAACTACGCCATCAACCTCGCCTTTCTCGAGACCTACGCCCGGGAGAGCGGCTACGCCCTCAGCCCCCAGCAACTGGCCTCGATGGCGCGCAGCTTCACGCGATGGGAGGTCCGAAACGTCTTTTGCCACAAGAACGGCTACGAGGACTTCCGCGACCAGGTCATCTGCCTCGACTACGACGAGCTGCTGGAAATGTATGTGGAGGAGACCGTCCACCCCGCGGTCAGGCCCCCATGGCAAAGCCCTGGCAACTACGCCTACTTCCAAAGCGAGGTGATGGGGAAGAACACCAGAACCTTCGGAGTACGAAGCGTCGCGCGATAGAAGCCCCTCACACATCCCAACGGTATTACAAAAAGACTACGAAACCACAGATCCACTATCAAGACAATAGACAAAAAGTTGCAAAAGCTAGCACAACGACGCCTGTAACCTTCTTGTAACAATCTCCACGAAAAAGAAAATCTGTAAGGACTTTTGGAAAAATCGCCAACAATCACGCCAGTTTCACCCCTTTGCAAAAAGGCCAAAGAAAGCAGATTTGTATTTTTTAACACAATTTGTGCGAAAATTCAAAAATATTATTCATAACTTTGAACGCAATTTCCCCCCGATTCAAAATCGACGGTAGGAGAGATTGTAGGACCATAAACATAAGTACTATGGACTGGAAAATTTGTAAGTTTTTTAGAAAGAAGGGCGAGCCGAAGTCTGGATCGGTTCGTCGAAGGCAGCCTTCGTCGCTGGACAAGATTTGGGACGCGATGGCTGACGGTCTTGGCCTCATGCGCCATCAACTGTCGAGGCAAGACGATCATTGGCCATGTAGCGCAGAAGTCTACTCCTCGCAGACTTTGCCGCTCGACAAAAGCAGCTTTGGCTATCGGACCGACCTCGAGGTGTGGAGCGTGGACAGCACCCTGCGTTCCTGTCGAGAGCCGCCGCGCCAAGCGGATTTCGGATGGCCGACGATGGACGAATTCGTCGCCATCATTTCCAAGGTCATTATTTATCAATTATTACAAAATTCTTTTTTCGGCATGGAGCAAGCAGAGAAGTCGACGAAAATTATTTATCAAATCCAGGGATGTAATATCACAAATGTTGGTGGAGAGATTCAGACCCAGAACAACCAGATAGCCAACGACTTACGCAAGCAGACCGCCCATGTTGGCGGCGAGGCGGAGGAGACAGCATCCACTACCCGCGGCAAGGGGCGTGGCGGACGCCAACGTCCCCTCTTCAAGGACCATTCGACGCTTCTTCGCGAACGCGCCCGGTTTCTTGACTTCTTGCGCTCCCACCATCTTTGCGGCCGCAGCTTGACGTGCAAGCGCGACGACTTCTTCAACGACGTAACGGTCTGCTGGCTACACACTTGGCGAGAAGAAAACGTCTTGGCCGAGGACACGCCCACGGGGGGATCGGTTTATCGTTTTCTGACGGCGGACTGCGGCCTGAGGAGCGGAGTTACCGAAAAGTCTTTCTCCAACAAGATAAAACTTCATTACAAAACGAAACATTACACGCAAGACACTTTACGCCAAGTCAGGGCGTTTTTCCACCGCCGTAGTAGCGGTTTGCCTGGTGAATAAAAGATGATTTTTCCATTCATCTACCATTTTTTTGATTTTCCAGCTATCGCATAGCAAGCAAAGCATCCCGCTCTCTGGGGTGCTTTTTTCGTTGGTGCGCACCCACCATTCACCCCATGCCCCTCCACGCTTTCTCTCTAATTTTGCACTCGTCGTTCGGGATCTCCCGCGGCTACCCGCCCTCTTGCGTTCGAAAGCAGGGGGCGGGGAATGATGGTACTAAAGCAGGGTGGCACGGAAACCTCTTCGACTGCCATTCGTACCAGAGAGGTTTTTCTTATTTCATTTAAAACATGAGACAAAAAAGAATTCTGCGCGTCAAGCAGCAGACGGTACGGACTCAGGAGCCTCGGCTCATGAATGACATCATCAACGACCTCTTCAACGGACAGACGCCCTTCGCACGGGCCCGCCGCCACCGCTCGGGCAGGGCGTGGACGGGCCTCTACCCCAACACGGAGCTGGACGTGGACCTGAAACTGGTCACGCAGGAGCAGGGGCGCATGGAGCTGGGCGAGTATCTCGACGGGATGATCACGCGCGACGGCGAGGACCACTTCACCTTCGTGGAGAATGCCACGGAGCAGAGAAAAGCCGAGCGCCGCAACCCAAGCATCTACATGGGCCAATGGATCAACGTCAAGCGCAGAGCCGACGGCACGGTCTATCCGACCTTCAAACGGACGAAGGGCATCGGGGCCGGGAAACTTGGCGACTATGCCGTCAATACGACCTGCGAGCTACTGATGGTAGCGGGCAAGCACGAGGCGGCAATGGCCCTGGCGGAGGTTGAAGGCTTCGACCTCAGCGAACTCTTCGCCACGGGCAGAGGCCTTGGAAAGGAGGAGGACTTCGGGGAGGAGTAAGCCCCAGACAAACGGAGGGCGGCCGGAAGCCCCTGAGGCAACCTCTCTCCCCCTCCGCCTGCCAAGGTCCATGCGTATCGCCAAGAGAAAACATGGGCTTCGCAGCGCTTCAATGTTTCAATGTTTCAATGTTTCAATGCAAAAAATGATACCCCTATCCTCTCTCACTCTCTATATATATCTATATAACTAATTAATAATCAATAAGATATAAGAGAAAGAAAAGAGAGGCGCGAAAAACAGCCCCCCTCGTTTTTTCCACTGAAACATTGAAACACTGAAACAACGAGAAAGAAGCAACAAGAATAGAACAACAAAAAAATATTAAGAATCAATGAGTTATAACATTTTCAGCCCCACGGCCCCCAAGATGCCCAAACTGGGCAAGGGGACGCATACGCTCACTTTGGCCCTGTCGCAGACGTCAGCAGAGATGCGCGAACCTATTGCCGCGATGATCCTTCCCGTCATGGCCTCGCTGATAACTGGCGTTAGGTTCAAGTACTCTGACAACCACTTCTATGAGCCTTGTGGGCAGATGGGCCACCTGATAGGCCCCTCGGGCATCGGCAAGGCACAATTCACACGTCTCGTAGAGGCCGTGATGCGCAGCTTTCGCCAGCACGATGAGACGGAGTTTCAGAAGCTCGTCGATTGGCAACGACAGATGAAGACCAAGGGGGCCAACAAGGAGAAGCCCGAGCGCCCCGACGTAGCCTTCTGGTATCCGCCGGCCGACATGACCAACGCGGCCTTCATCCAAAACTCCATGGCGCTGGAGAAACTGGGCGGGCGCACGCAGTTTGTCAACCTGCCCGAGGTGGAGATGGCCGACCGCATGTTCGGAGGCCACAGACAGGTGAGCCAAATGGTGCGCAACATCTACGACCAGCAGCGGGCGGGAGCGCTGCGTGCCACGGCAGAGGGCGTGACGGGCAACCCCGTGCTACGCGTCAACATCACCTTCACCTCGACGCCCGAGGTGGCACGCCAGTTCTACAAGAAGGACCTGACCAACGGATTCTTCGGACGCATTCCCTTCGCCTACAAGGAGCGGGGCGAGCGCAGCGGACGCATCCCGCGCCAAGGATCCTATAGCGACGAGTTTCTCACGAAGCTCGACGCCTGCCTGCTCAGGCTGACCAACTGCAAGGGGTCCTTCACGATCCGACCGCTCAACAAGTTGGCCGACCAGCTGGCCGAGGACATGGCCAAGTTGGGCGACATGACCGACGACGACATGCTCTGGGACCTCTCCCACCGCAGCATCTTCTCGGCCTGGAAGAAGGGGGCCGTACTATGGGTGCTCAACGACCAGTCCTGGACGAAGTCTATCGGCGAGATGGTGGAGTGGTTTTGCTACTACGACCTGTGGTCCAAAGTGAAAGTCTTCGGCGACATGTTCGGACAGGGCGGAATGCCCACGGAGCAGGAGCGACAGGGCGGCGTGAAGAATATGCTGGAGGACTTGCCCGAGACCTTCAGCGAGCAGCAGCTGGAAGCCCTGCGCTTGAGCGTGGGCAAGGACAAAGACGGCACGAATCGCCAACTTCGTGTTTGGAAAACGCGCCGCTTCGTCACCTACTCGGCCCAGACGGGGCTTTACACCAAAACGCAGGAGTATCTGACGGGCATGCCCGCCTCATGCAAAAACCGCCGCCCATGCTCGACCGACTGACCCTCCAGCGGCTCCGCGACCTGCCCATAGAGCAGGTGGCGGAGCGGGTGGGGCTCCACGTCGAGCGCCACAAAAGCCTCTGCCCCTTCCACGACGACCATCGCCCGAGCCTGACGTTCCACACGCGCAGCAACACCTTCCGTTGCTTCTCCTGCGGGGCGCGGGGCGGCCCGATCGACCTCGTGATGGGGCGGCTGGGAATGTCCTTCCCCGAGGCCTGCCGATGGCTGGACGGAGGCGTGAGGATCGACCCGCTGCCCCTCTCGCGCCCACGGCCCAGGGAGGAAGCTTACAAACCCTTCGACGCGGCCCGCTACGCCCGCTTCTTCGAGCACCCGTGGCTCAGCGACCCCGCCCGCCAGTTTCTCTTCCAGGAGCGACGGCTGGACCCAAGGGTCGTCGCCTGGTGCCGCCTCACCTCGTGGACCGACCGCCACGGCACCCATTGGCTGCAGACGCCCTACTACGACACCAACATGCGGCTCGTGGGACTGCAGAACCGCAACCTCGACTACAAGAAAAGCGCGCCCGCGGAGGCTCAGACGGAAAATCGAACGACCTCGGGAATGGTCTCTCAGACGGACGATCGGACGAGTTCGAGAACGGCCTCCTCATCCGAGCCCATGGCCCAACCGCGCTTCCGATTTCCGCAAGGGTCGCGATGCGGTCTCTACAACCAGCCCGTGCTGCTGCGCCTTCGCCCTGGCGAACCGCTCTGGATCACGGAGGGCTGCTCCGACTGCTGGGCGATGCTCTCCTCGGGGCACAAGGCCGTCGCCATCCCCTCGGCCACGACGCTCCACGACGCCGAGGTGCGCCTGCTCCTCGACCTCCACGATCGCCTCTCCACGCCCTTCCACATGTATCCCGACGCCGATGCCCCGGGCGAGCGCCTCTTCCTGCAGCTGCGCGACCTGCTGCCGGGCCTCGTCCACCACCATCTGCACCCAGGCTGCAAGGACTTCTCCGACTATTATCTATCCATCATCAAAAACAAAAAGTCATCATGAATGAAACTCCCATCCGGGCCTACAGCAAACAGGAACTGGCCCAGACCTACTTCCCCGACATTGCCCCTCGGTCGGCCGTCAACCGCCTCCGCGCGTGGATAGACCGTTGCCAACCGCTGAGCCAGGCGCTCCACGAGGCGGGCTACCGCAAGACCTCCAAATGGTTTACGCCCCACGAGGTCCGCCTCATCGTCCACTACCTCGGCGACCCGTAAGACTACCGCGGAGCGCTTGCTCCGCCTCGAACACTTGTCTTACCGAAACCACGTGGACATGAAGAAAAACAACTCGAACAACCTTTACAACAATGAACAACGCTTCGCCAGGACATCGCCTCTTCGAGGCCCGTGCTGAACAAGGGTTGCTGCAAGGGAAACAACAAGTAACAACGCTTCGCCTTGGAAACATTTCCAGCTGATTTGTCCTAGCGAAGCTGTTCCATTTCATGGCACCCTTTCTCGCCATGGCATAACCCGAGCTCGGTTCTGCTCATGGCTTATCGAAAAAGTTGTATTTTGTTGTTTACCTTGCAGCAAGATTGTAATACACGCAAAGCGTGTAGGTTGTTCATAGTTGTAAAGGTTGTTCAAGTTGTTTTCCCTTCTCAGCAGGCCGCTTTTCCACCCCCATTACATTTCATCGCACATTATCGCACGGGTTCGCACGGCAGCGCATCCTATCGCACAACGGGGGAGGAGAAAAGCCATAACTTTGCACTCGGAAACGCTTACCGCCAGGCGTGAGACCAAGAATCCCAGCCGCCAAGGACGAGCAGAGGGAGGGCGCGCATCCCAAAGCAACCCGAAGCCGTCCCGAAGGCCGAGCGAAGCCAAGGCCACACCATCCACACCCCTCCAACCATCGCCGAAGGCCAAGGCGAAGCGGGAGGGAACAAGGGCCAGGACGGCTGACGAGCAAAGGCCGACGGACGAAGGCTGACGGACAAAGGCCGACGGGCAAAGCCTGACGGGCGAAGGCCGACGGGCCGACGACAGAACCCAGACGGAAGCTAATGTATCACCATTAAAATCAGAAGAAGAAACTATGGCAAAAATCATCCCTATCGATGTCATCAAGGGCATCAGCGGCAAGTATGGCAACAAGTCGAGCGACTACTTCGCCACCAACCGTTCGAGCAACCAGATCCACCTGGCCAAGATCGTCAACCCCTACCAGGGACCGCCCACGGAGAAGCAGAAGGCCCAGCAGGCGAAGTTTGCCGCACGCCAGGTGGTCAGCACGGCCTGGCTCAACGCCAACCGCCCCTCGGAGACCACGGGCGAGAAGGGCACGGCAGACTACCAGTTGGTGCAGCGCATGAAGCGACAGATGGGCCTCTCCAACATCAACCAGGTGCTCCACAAGTACATGGGCGAGGACAACGTCATCCGACTGCCCCACGGCGACGCCTTCGAGGCCCCGCCCACGCAGGACGGCGGAGGCACCTCGCCCGGAGGCACGAAGCGCCGCCACACCATCACCCTCGCCTCGGCCAACCCCCGACCAGGGCACGGTCTCGGGCGGCGGCACCTACGACGAGGGCGCCCAGGCCACGATCCGCGCCACGCCGAAGACGGGCTTCGCCTTCGACAAGTGGAGCGACGGCAACACGCAGTCCGTACGCACCCTGACCGTCAACGCCGACCTCTCGCTCACGGCCTCCTTCAAGACGGCCAGCACGGGCGGAGGCACCGACCAGGGCGGAAATACCGACCAAGGCGGTAATACCGATCAGGGTGGAGGCGGAACCCTCGGCGACTAACCTCCCTCCCCCGGGCCTACGGCCTCACGAAAGCAGGCCCGGGGGATCTCTCTCCTCCCGCCACAAGCGGCGCATAACTACTATTCATCATTTTCATCAACGATTCAAAAAAAATCATTCCCTATCATGTCAGCAAACAAGAAAGAGACCTGGAAGTTTATCATCCAGACGGCCATCGCCATCCTCACGGCCATCGCCACCAGCCTAGGCGTCACGAGTTGCATCGCAGCCATCTGAGCGCCACCCCCTCCCGACGAGGGTCAGCCACCCCACGAGGCTCAACCGCCCCACGGCTGCCCCCCTCACCACGAGGTCCAGCCTACCCGCGAGGTCCAACCGCTACCGTGCTGGTCCACTCACACCACCATAGTGCAGGCGCGGCCCTCACCCCAGCCTCATCCACGTGGGCCACCCTCGGCCCATCCCCTCCTCTATCGGAAGCCCGTCAATACCCCGCTATTGGCGGGCTTTTCATGCCAAACGCTTCGCGGGACATTCGCCTGCGGACAATACGTGAACACAGGGGAAAACAACTTCTACAACCACGAGCCACACATATTGCTTTTGTTAAGTTTTAGTCAAAAGGCAAATTTAGCGTTCAAAAATGGGCCATTTTAACGAATCATTCACTCCGGGAAAATCTTTCTATTTGCTATTTCTAACAAATGCATTAAAACTATTACCAATAAAGTGTATCAGTTTTATTATCGCTTTATCACAAACCCGTTTGCCAAATTAGGTAATAGATTACGTCCAAATGAGGTAACGAAATACGTCCAAATGAGGTAATTCGCTCTCAATAAATAACAGTATTGTATGGTTTTATGATTACGGAAATCCCCTGAGGCTATATTCCCACAAACCGAGAATATACCCCCAGGGTTATCTGAAAAACTATGCGGGCGGGACGTCAGAAAGTCTGACCTCGCAAGAGCCTGGGCCCCTCGCGAAAGCAAGGGCTGTCAGAAGACGAGGTTGAAGCCGAGGCGGATGCCCCCCTTGGAGATGCCCGGATAGGCCGTGTAGGTGAGGCGGCGGACGTAGTCGATCTCAAACATTTGGAAGATGTTGTGGATGCCCACGACCAGTTCGAGGTAGGGCTCGTTGGTCATGATGTGCGACCCCTCGGGCAACTGCCACAGGTCCGTGCGGAGACGGTTTTCGGGGAGCGTGGGGTTGTTCTTCGACGTCAGATGGCCCCAGAGGCCCTTGAAGGCCACATACTCGCGGAGCTTCAGTCGGCGCAGGAGCGGGACGCGGTTGAAGAGTTTGCCCGCCAGGTCCCAGGCGAGGTTGAACTGGAGGTAGCGGTCGTTGATGAACTCCATGTCCTCCATGAGGTTGAACGACCCCTGGTGCTCGAAGAGCGACGTGTTGACGGCCGGCAGACAGAGCATGAAGTAGGGCGCGCGGTTCCAGGCCGCCCCCGCCATGAGGCGCATGTCGAAATGTCCCCACGAGGCGAGCCACAGTCGCTTGTAGGCCTTCAGCTCCGTGGTGTTGTAGCGATACTGCCCGCCCAGGAATCCCTGCAGGCCCATGGTGTGGCGGAGCGTGAACTGGGGCGCGTCGAGGTTGACCTCGATGCGATGCTGCTTCGTGTTGACGTAGCTCTGGCCCGGGCGGTAGTCGAGCGAGGCCATGATCTCCGTGGTGCGGATGCGGGAGACGGGCGTGCCGTCGAGGGCGAGGAAGGAGAGCGTGCCCGTGGGGCGGTCGGCCTCGGTCTTGAGCTGGAGGGAGGAGGCCAGTCCGTAGTCCGTCTCCCACGTGAAGTTGAGCGCCTGGCGGTTGAAGAAATACATCTGCTCGGCCTTCTGCGGCTTCACGGACATGAAGATATTGTCCTTGTTGTGCTCCAGGTAGCGGTCGGAGGGCGACTCCACGTCCTTGGTCGATTCGAGGCTGACGGTGCGCACGGGAAACTCGTTGGGCTGGTATTTCGGCTTGTTGAACGAGTAGGTCAGTTTGCCGTCATAGTAGTGGTGGCCCGACTTCGTGCCGTAGGCGTAGTAGCCCTCGCCAAACCAATGGGGGGAGAGCTGGGCCGTGGAGCGGGCCGAGGCCCTGAGGCGGATGCCATCGACGAAGTTGCGCGAGATGATGGTGTTGATCGGTCCGATGTCGATCTTGCTGCGTCCCTCCGAGGCCGTCTCGATGAAGTTTTCGGCCACGGCCTTGACGCCGACCATGACCCACTTGAAGCGGCTCGTCTTGCGCATCTGCTGGATAAACTGCTCCATGTTGGCCTCGCCATGCGTCAGGGGCGCGCGTCGGTTTTCGGCCCAGAAGGCCTCGTCGCGCGTCTTGGCCTGCGGCTCATAGACGGTCGTGGTATGGCCGCGGAAGAGACGGTCGTCGATGGGGTCGAAGGCATAGTTGTCGAGACGCGTGGTGCGCACGACCATGGCGCGCTGGATCAGGCTCGTCAGCTGGAGCTCGGCCACCATGTTGTCCGTGGTCAGGGCCCAGTCGCCATTGGGCAGCCGCTCAAACTCCTGCTCGAAGCGGATCGACTGGACGAAGTTGACGCCCGTGCCGTGGGGCATCTGCATGACGCATCGGCGGACGTGGAGCGAGGAGTCGTTGAGGACGTAGAGCTCGCCGCGGAAGCCGAAGTCCTGGTTGTTGGCCGGCATAAACTGGAGGCGGATGCAACTGTCGCCTGCCACGGCCACGGTATCCTCGATATAGAAATGGTAGAAACTGATGGCTGTAGATCCTATGGGCGAGGGGAATCGCTTCTGGAGGAACGTGACCTGGTCGTCGTAGAGGTCGATGTCGCAGAAGATGTCCTTGGCCATGGTGTTGAAGACGTCGCCCGTCTGTATGAGTTTGGAGATGCCGCGCGTGGTCTGTCCGCGCACGAGGTCGCGCGTGGTGGCGGGGTGGCGACGGTAGAGATGGGTCGAGGCCGTCTCATCGACCGAGATGGGGAGGACAAACTGGTTGTTGTACTCCGAGACCTCCACCTGTCCGAGCAGCCAGGGCGAGGAGGCGAAGAGGCTCCCCTGCAGTTCCTCGGGCGTGATGTTGTTGATGGCCATGGTGATCTTCTGGTACTTGTCGTACTGGTAGAAGTCGTGGCGCTCGAGGTTGGTGCGCTCCTTGGCGGCTATGACGCGGCGCATGAGCTCCACGGCGGGGTTGCCCTTGCGCTTGTAGCCCTTCTTGCGCTTGGCCTTGACGGAGACCTCGGCCAGCTGGGTGTCGGAGGGCGTGAGGCGGATGATGAGGTCTCGCGAAGAAGTGCGGCTCGTGATGCGGACGCGCTCCGTGCGGTAGCCCACGGAGGAGACGCGCAGGACGTGGCCCTCGCGCCTGGGCAGGGAGAAGCGTCCCTGGGCGTCGGCTGAGAAGGGCGTCGGCTGGTCGGCATACTGGAGGGTGGCATGGGCGAGGGTGTCGAGTGTGACGGCATCCACCACCACGCCACGGACGCTCTGGGCGAGGGCCGCGAGGGCCGTCGTCCAGAGCATCGTGAGCGTGAGCGCGAAGGTCTTAGTCGATCTCCTCATCGGCTTCATAGCCACCCATTTCGCGGATGGCGTTCTTCAGCATGACATACTGGTCGAAGAGGTTGTTGACGGCCTGCTCGCCCTTGGTGAAGTCGTGCATAGGCGCCTTGAGGAAGAAGCTCAGGAAGCGCTGGATGCCGTAGCGGCCGGCACGTGCGGCAAGGTCGCTCAGGAGCGTCAGGTCGAGCAGCAAGGGGGCGGCGAGGATGGAGTCGCGGCAGAGGAAGTTGATCTTGATCTGCATCGGATAGCCCATCCATCCGAAGATGTCGATGTTGTCCCATCCCTCCTTGTTGTCGTTGCGCGGCGGGTAGTAGTTGATGCGCACCTTGTGGTAGATGTTGCCATAGAGGTCGGGCTGGTCCTCGGCGCGACAGATGGTCTCGAGCGTGGAGAGCTTGCTGACCTCCTTGGTATGGAAGTTGGCGGGCTCGTCGAGCACGAGGCCGTCGCGGTTGCCCAGGATATTGGTGGAGAACCAGCCGGCGAGTCCGAGGTTGCGCACCTTGAGGATCGGGGCGAATCCGCTCTTGACGAGGGTCTGTCCGGTCTTGAAGTCCTTGCCCGCGATCGGCATCTTCGTCTTCTCGGCCATCTCCCACATGGCGGGGATATCTACCGTCGTGTTGGGGGCGCCCATGATGAAGGGAGCACCCTCGGCCAGGGCGGCGTAGGCGTAGCACATGGAGGGAGCGACATGGTCGCGGTCGTCGGCCTTCATAGCCTGCTCCAGGCTGGCGAGCGTGGCGTGGTGGGCCTCGTCGTAGGGCACGTAGATCTCGGTCGAAGCGGCCCAGATCACGACGACGCGGGCGCAGTCGTTCTGCTGCTTGAAGTCGCGGATGTCCTGACGCAGGGCCTCCACCATCTCCCATCGCGTGAGCCCCTGCTTGACGTTGTCGCCCGTGATGCGCTTGGCGTAGTTGGCGTCGAAGGCAGCCTTCATGGGCACGATCTTCTCCAGCTCGTCGCGCACGGGCTCGATATCCTTGGCCTTGAGCACCTCGGCATAGACGGCAGCCTGGTAGGCGTTCTGGGGATAGGCGTCCCACGTGCCGAAGACGATGTCGTCGAGCTTGGCCAGCGGCACGATGTCGCCATAGTGCAGGTACTTCTTCTCCGCGCCACGTCCGACACGGATCTTGTCGTACTGGGTCATGGATCCCACAGGCTTGGAGAGGCCCTTGCGAACCATCAGCACTCCCGTCATAAAGGTCGTGGCGACGGCGCCGCAACCTACAACCATGATGCCGAGTTTGCCCTCGGCGGGTTTCACTTCTTGTTTCATTACTACTCTTTTATGTTAGTTCTTTTATTTGTTTGTTGTTGTTTTCTCTTCATTTTTTGGGGGCGGCTCCAACAGGGATTTTTCTCCCTTGAGGTCTCCCTGAGGATTTTTCCCTTGAGGTCTCCCTTGAGGTCTCTCTGAGGATTTCTCCCTTGTGGTCTCTCTGAGGATTTCTCCCTTGAGGTTTCCCTTGAGGTCTCCCTGAGGATTTTTCCCTTGAGGTCTCTCTGAGGATTTCTCTCGTGAGGTCTCCCTGAGGTCTCCCTGAGGATTTCTCTCGTGAGGTTTCCCTTGAGGTCTCCCTGAGGATTTTTCCCTTGAGGTTTCCCTCGCGACTGGGAAATGGATCGACCTGTACGGTCGAAATTACCCAATACGCCCTGAAGGGGCAGAATTTCCTAGCCCAGGGCATCGCCCTGGGTAATTATGAACGCCAATCTGTCGCCCTGTAAGGGCAAAAGCTTTAAAGAAGCAGGCTATAAACAATTCTTTTGCCCTTACAGGGCGTCTTGTTGATTGCTATTATACCCAGGGCGATGCCCTGGGCTAGGAGCTTCTGGGCTTTCAGCCCGCTTCAACCGTACAGTTCGAAATGGATTGCGCTTTCCTTGGGTCTCGGGGGTCCCCAACCTTTCCTCGCTTCGATTCACGGGATCGGGAGCACTTTCCTCACTTGGATTCACGCGAGCTGGAGCACTTTCCTCGCTTCGATTCACGTGAGCTGGAGCAGCTGGTCGAGCGACGTGATCACGTGGGTCTCGGCAGGCGGCTCGTGCTGGTCGTTGTTCCATCCCTCGCCCTGGAGCCAGGCCGAGGCGCAACCCAGAGAGTGGGCGGGCAGGATGTCGTTCTTCAGACTGTCGCCCACGACCATGGTCTCCTGGGGCTGGAGCCCGAGCCGATCGAGGGCGATCTCGAAGAGGCGGGGGGCGGGCTTGCGTATGCCCTCGGCGGCACTCTCCACCACGGTCTGGAAATAGGAGCCTATGCCCATCTCCTCCACCACGGCAGGCAGGTTGCCATAGAAGTTGCTCACGAGGGCCAGGGGCGCGCGGTCGGCCAGCTGGGCCAGCACGGGGCGGTTGGTCTCCATCTGTCGCAACACTTCGCCATAGAGGTCGAGCAGGAGGCGTTCCTCCAAGGCCCGCGTGTCGCTATCCGAGGACAGGGCCTCGCGCTCCCGCAGACGACCGATCTGCATCCCGATCTTCGTGGCAAGCGTCTCGCGAAAGGTCATGGTCGGGAGGATGATCCCGCCCTGGCCCAGGGCACGCTCCGTATGGACGTAGGCCTCGCGAAAGTCGTCCCACGCCACGCCTACACGACATCGCTCGTAGCCATGCCAGATGAATTTGCCCCAATGGCAACCAGCCGTGTCGAGCGTGCCGCCATAGTCGAGCAGGTATCCCTTGATCTCTCCTGTCATCTTCCTATATTCTATATTTCCTGTATTCCAGTATTTCCTGTATTCCAGTATTCCTTTATTTCTTTATTCCAGTATTCCAGTATTCCAATATTCCAAATAGCTATAAGCTACATGGAGGCTTGGAGGACTTCCGTTCCAGTTGTTCCAATTGTTCCAGTTGTTCCAATCATTCCAGTCGTCCTAATCGCTCCTGTCGTTCCAATTGTTCCTGTCTTTCCAATCGCTCCTGTCGTTCCAATCGCTCCTGTCGTTCCAATCGTTCCAGTCGTCCAAATTGCTCCTGTCGTCCTAATCGTATCAAACGTTTCAATTGTTTCAATGTTTCAGCGCACGAATGCCCCTCCTCTTGGTGTCTGATAAAGTTCAGGGCGCTTGTGACTCGCAGGAAGCGGACTCGGTCCCCCCTGGCAGTTTTTTCTTTCCACGCCCTACGGTTCGATGTCGGCCCGGGTGTCGCAGGAAGCAGCCTCGTGGTCCACGAGGTCGTCGTCGGTCTCGCAGAAGCCCGGACTGGCGGTCGTGGGAGCAGCCGTTTCGAGGCAGGCGGCCATGTGGGCGCAGAGGTTCTCGTGGCGCGTGTGCATGGAGACGTAGATGAGGTTATAGACCACGATCTCCATGAAGAGATAGACCCACGGGCAGTCGAGCAGGCAGGTGGCATAGATGAGGATGGCGCGCGAGTTGAAGGTCAGGAAGTTGGTCATCCACATGAGCGGGCGGCTCCCCTGGAGGAAGGCGTCCTTCCAGGGCTGCGGGGCCAAGGCGGGCGAGCCGTAGGTGGTGCGGAGACGGTCCATGAGGGCCTGAAACTGGGGCGTGCGGCGCTCCTGGCTGCGGCAGTAGTTGCGGTAGTTGTAGTGGAAGGCGCGGGCCCAGAAAGCACCACGACGGGGCAACCGGGCGAGCTCCTGGCTCTCGTGGAGGCTACTGTCGAGCTCCGACCCCTCGCGACCCTTGAGGAAGAAGAGGTGGATCTGGCGGTAGTAGTCGGCGAGGGAACTCTGGGGGGAGTGGCTCAAGAGACCCGCCACGGCACAGGCGGCCAGGGCACAGACGCCCCAACGGGTTTCGAGACCGGGCAGGGGCTGCGGCCAAAGGCGGAAGACGAGGGCCAGATAGATAGCGAAAAACCACACGTCGCCCGCAAATCCGTCGAGGCATCGGCCGATCATGGTCTTCTGACCCGTCAGGCGCGCCAACTGGCCGTCCGTGGAGTCGCAGAAGTTGGCCAGCATCAGCAGCACGACGCCCATGAGGTTGTGGACCGGGTCCGTGTAGTGGAACATCCATCCCGCGGCCAGGCCGAGGAAGATGGAGATGATGGTGATGGTGTTGGGATGGACGCCCAGTCGCTCCCAGATGAGGGCGAAGAAGAGGCCGATGGGGCGCGTGAAATGGACGTCGAGCCATTCCTCCGTGTCCTTCGACTTCATGGATGCCTCCAGGAGGTCCTTGAAGCGGCGGTTTCCCATATTGTCTGATTTCATTCGTCGTCTGTTTTGTGATGGCTGCCCCTCGGCCCGCGGGTCTTGCATGGGGGCAGTCGTTTCATCATTTCTACGAGAGGGTCGTCGGTCGCTACTTGCGACTGGCGTCTCTCCTATCTTAGGCAGGCCGTCGGTCGCTACTTGCGACTGAGGCCGTCCCTTCTGCTGCCTTGCGCACGGTCTCTACAAGCCGTCACACGGCCAGCCTCAATAGGTTGCGACACGTGCAGTTTCAATGCCGCCAAACGTACTGTCCTAATAGGAAGAACGGACGAGGCAGAAAAATATTGCGCACCTCTGAGTTTTTTCGGTTCTACAGTTCGTTGAGGGCCGATTGCTGGCGTCAAGGCCTCCCATACGTCAGTCTCCCGCCCGACGCATCACGGATCCATATACGTCAATTTTCCGTCCAACACTCACGGATCCATATACGTCAGTCTCCCGCCTGACACTCACGGATCCATATACGTCAGTCTCTCGCCCGACGCATCACGGCTTCACATACGCCCCATTTTCCTTGAGCGGTTCGAGGTGGACGATGACGTGGGTGGAGGATCCGAAGGCGTGCTTGATATTCTGTTCGATGGCCGTGGCATGGCGATGGGCCTCGTAGAGCGTCATGGCGCCCGGCATGCGGACGTGCATTTCGATAGCGTAGTGGTCGCCAATGCGGCGCGTGCGGAGGTTGTGGAGTCCGCTCACGCCCGGCTCCTCGCAGACGAGGCGCGAAATCTCTTGCTCCACCTCGTCGGGCAGGCTGGCCTCCAGCAGGTCGCCGACCGACTCGCGAATGAGTCTCACGGCCTCCCAGACGATGAAGCCACTCACGGCCACGGCCGTCAGGGGGTCGAGGATGGTCCATTGGTCGCCCAGGAGGATGGCGCCGCCGATACCCACGCTCGTGCCCACGGAGGAGAGGGCGTCGGAACGATGGTGCCAGGCATTGGCCACGACTACCGACGACTGATAGCGTCGGCCCACACGGACCGTGAAGCGGTAGCACCACTCCTTGGAGATCACGCTCAGCAGGGCGGCCACGAGGGCTATCCACCCGGGCTGCGGCAGCACCACGCCATGGAGCGCGTCCCAGATCTTGCTCACGCCTTCCACACAGATCATCACGCCCACGGCCAGCAGCATGCCGCCAATCAGGGCCGTGGCGAGGGTCTCATACTTCCCATGCCCGTAGTCGTGGCCCTTGTCCTGCGGCTTACCGCTCAACCGGATGAAGACCAGCACGACAAGGTCGGTCACGAAGTCGCTCAGCGAATGGACGGCATCGGCTATCATGGCGGCGGAACCGCCCCGCACGCCTGCCACAAACTTGAAGACCAGCAGCACGCCATTGACCATGCTGCCGCCTATCGTCACGCGGTCAATGGCCTTCTTCCGTTGCCCGTCATTTTTCTCTTTCATCTCTTTCTCATTCCCCCCTTCCATCTCTTTCCTTCCTTTCTTCTCATCCCTCTCTTCCATCATTCTCTCCTTATCTATAGTGTTTTCTATCGGGCCATAGCGTTTGTTTCTATCGGGTCCTAAGACGCCAGCCCACAGAATCAATTGCGCTTCCGCACAACTTCCATTGCGCTTCCATGCAACTTCCATGCCATTTCCGCACAACTTCCACAACGCTAATGCGGGGCAAAGTTACCAATATAATTCCAAGAATGTATGGAAAATCCGATTTTTTCACCTACTTTTCGGTTTCGCCCCACTCTTTCATCCAGGCCCAGCCTGATCCGTTCTACCCTATCCGCCTATGCTTTGGACGAGGAAAACAATTTTTGCACCAACTAGGTGTAAAATTATAAGAGACTGAAAATCAACGCACTATAAAATTGCACCAACTATGTGCAAAAAATGCATCAGCAGAAAAACGCTCGCTATTTTAGAATAAAAAAAATAACGTCTTCTTCTTGCCCGGACTATGCTTTGGACTTTAGGCTTGACCCGCGCAGGTTGTCATTCATGCCACATTGATGTGTGTCAATCCGATGACATGAAGCCTCAACGGCCAAAATGGGCAAAAAACTCTTGCTTTTTCTTTGTGAACCGAAAGAAAATGTGTAATTTTGAGGCACGGAAAGCAAAAAAGCGTTAAGGCTGGAACGAGCCGACTTGCCAAAAGCTGCCGCAAACACATAATAAACTAAACGATATGAGTTATTTAAGATTCGAGAAAGCGCTGATGACCAACTTGCAAGAGTCGCTGCCGAGGGAGTTGCTACGCACCAACCGGTCGGGAGCCTACGCCTGCTCGACTATCGTCGATTGCAACACACGCAAGTATCACGGGCTGCTCGTAGTACCGATACCCGAACTCGACGATGACAACCACGTGCTTCTCAGCTCCTTCGACCCGTCCGTCATCCAGCATGGCGTGGAATTCCAACTCGGGCTGCACAAATACAAAGGCGAGGCCTTCAGCCCCAACGGACATAAATACATCCGAGAATTCGACTGCGAGAAGGTGCCCACCACGCTCTACCGCGTGGGAGGCGTGAAGCTGCGCAAGGAACTGGTCTTCCAGCACTACGACGACCGCGTGCTCATCCGCTACACCCTCGTCGATGCCCACTCCGAGACGAAACTGCGCTTCAGGCCCTTCCTGGCCTTCAGGAGCGTGAAGCAATTTACGCACGAAAACCCGACGGCCAGCCGCGAATACGAGGAGATCGAAAACGGCATACGCACGAGGATGTACGCGGGCTATCCTTACTTATATATGCAATTCTCGAAGAAGCCCACGTTTGTCTTCCACCCCGACTGGTATCGCGACCTGGAATATCCCAAGGAGCAGGAGCGCGGATACGCCTCGCGAGAGGACCTCTACGTGCCGGGCTACTTCGAACTACCGATCAAGAAGGGAGAGAGCATCATCTTTGCCGCATCGACCTCGAAAAGCGATACTGCCACCCTCGCACCCATCTTCGAGGAGGAACGCGAGAAGCGCATACCGAGAGACAACTTCGTACATTGCCTCTATAACGCCGCACACCAGTTTCTCAACCGCTCGAAGGAGGGCGAAAACTATATCCTGGCGGGATACCCATGGTTCAAATGCCGCGGACGCGACACCTTTATCGCCCTGCCCGGACTGACGCTCCCAGGCGGAGAGCGCACACGATTTGAGGAGGTGATGGAGACGGCGGCCAAGGGGCTGCGCCAGCTCATGACGGGCCAGCCGATGACGGTCAGCATCTACGAGATGGAGAAGCCCGACGTGGGACTCTGGGCCGTATGGACCATCCAGCAGTATGCCAAGGCCGTGGGACGCGAGCGAGCCCACAAGCTCTACGGAAGCCTGGCGAGCGAACTGGTGGACTACGTCATCCGGGGAGGCCATCCCAACCTGCGCCTCGACGACAACGGTCTCCTCTATGCCGAGGGGCGCGAGGAGCCGATCACCTGGATGAACTCCACGGCCAACTGCCAGCCCGTCGTGCCACGCACGGGCTATATCGTCGAGATCAACGCCCTATGGTACAACGCCCTGCGATTCGTAGCCTCCATGAAACGGGAGTTTGGCGACGCCGGCGAGGCCGACCGACTGGACCAGTTGGCAGACCAGACGAAGGGGGCCTTTGTCGAGACCTTCCTCAACGAGTATGGCTATCTCTACGACTATGTCGATCGGGCCATGACGGACTGGAGCGTGAGACCGAACATGATCTTTGCCGCGGCCTTCGACTACTCACCCCTCGACGAGCGACAGAAGAAGGGCATCGTCGATATCTGCACGCGCGAACTGCTCACGCCCAAGGGACTGCGGACGCTCTCGCCCAAGAGCGGGGGATACAACCCGATGTATGTCGGACCGCAGACGCAGAGGGACTACGCCTACCATCAGGGCACGGCATGGCCTTGGCTGGCGGGATTCTACATCGAGGCCTGTCTGAAACTCTACAAGCGGTCGCGCATCAGCTTCGTGGAGCGACAGATGGCGGGCTACGAGGACCAGGTGCTCCAACATTGCGTGGGCACGCTACCCGAACTCTTCGACGGCAACCCGCCCTTCAAGGGACGAGGGGGCATCTCCTTCGCCATGAACGTGGGAGAGGTGCTGCGCGCCAACGAATTGCTCGAAAAGTATAAGTACGCTAAGTAAAGAAACAAGGAAGGCTCTAATATAAGAATATGAAGGTATTAATGTTTGGATGGGAGTATCCTCCCCACGTCTATGGCGGACTGGCGACGGCCAACTTCGGCATCACGGAGGGACTCCACGCGCAGGGCGACGTCGATATCACGCTCTGCCTGCCGCATCCCTTTGGCGACGAGGACCAGTCCTACTGCCGGATCGTGGCCATGAACCGCGTGCCGATCGTGTGGCGCGACGTGGACTATGGCTTCGTGGAGCAGAGGCTCGGCGGACTGATGACGCCCGACTACTACTACCGGCTGCGCGACCATATCTATGCCGACTTCGGCCACATGAACGTCAACGAACTGGGAGCCATGGAGTTTGCATGCGGATACCCGGCCAACCTCCACGAGGAGATCAACAACTACTCCATCATAGCGGGAGTGGTGGCAAGGACCGAGGACTTCGACATCATCCACGCCCACGACTGGCTCACCTTCCCGGCTGGCATCCACGCCAAGCAGGTGAGCGGAAAGCCGCTCTGCATACACGTCCACGCCACCGACTTCGACCGGTCGCGCGGACAGGTCAACCCCACGGTCTATGCGATAGAGAAGGACGGCATGGACAACGCCGACTGCATCATGTGCGTGAGCGAACTGACGCGGCAGACGGTCATCAACCAGTATCACCAGGACCCGCGCAAGGTCTTCACGGTCCACAACGCGGTCTATCCGCTCAAGCCGGAGGTGGCGGCCCTGCCAAGGCCCGACCATCGGGGCAAGGAGAAGATCGTGACGTTCCTCGGACGCATCACCATGCAGAAGGGACCGGAATATTTCGTCGAGGCGGCCAGCCTGGTGCTCCATTGCACGAGCGACATCCGATTCTGCATGGCGGGATCGGGAGACATGATGAACCAAATGATCTATCTCGCGGCAGAAAGGGGCATCTCGGACCGATTCCACTTCCCGGGATTCATGCGCGGAAACCAGGTCTATGAGTGTCTGAAGGACTCGGACGTCTATGTCATGCCCTCGGTATCGGAACCCTTTGGCATATCGCCCCTGGAGGCCATGCAATGTGGCACGCCATCGATCATCTCCTACCAAAGCGGATGCGCCGAGATACTGACCAACTGCATCAAGGTGGACTACTGGGACACGCAGGCCCTGGCAGACGCCATCTATAGCATCTGCAACAACGACAGCCTCTTCGACTATCTCTCCAAGGAGGGCAAGCGCGAGGTGGATCAAATCACATGGGAGAAAGTGGGCGCATGGATACGCCAACTCTATAGGCAGACGCTCGGCTGGCAATAAGGCGGAGACCGCGAATGGGGGAAAACGCCTTGACAGAAGGAGGAGCCCTCATCCACAGAAGCCATCGACAGCAGGAGACCCTCGACAGCAAGAGGGACTCATACCAATCAAACAAAATAAATAAAAATCAGAGATGAAAACTATTTGCTTATATTTCGAGATACATCAGATCGTACACCTCAAGCGCTACCGCTTCTTCGACATCGGAGCCGACCACTACTACTACGACGACTACGAGAACGAGCGAAGCATAGCCGACATCGTGGACCGAAGCTACATGCCCGCGCTCAACACGATCGGGGAGATGATCAAGGAGCATGGCGACTACTTCAAGGTGACGTTCTCGCTCTCGGGCGTGGGTATGGAGCAACTGGAGCTCCATGCGCCAAAGGTGCTCGACAAACTGCAGGAGCTCAACCAGACGGGCTGCGTGGAGTTTCTGGCCGAGCCCTACTCCCACGGTCTCTCCTCGCTCAAGGACGAGCAGGTCTTCCGCGACGAGGTGAAGTTGCAGGCGGAGAAGATCAAGGAGTATTTCGGACAGGAACCGAAGATCTTCCGCAACTCGGGCCTCATCTACAAGGACGAGATCGGAGAGGTCGTGGCCGACATGGGATTCAAGGGACTACTCACGGAGGGTGCACAGCACGTGCTGGGATGGAAGAGCCCGCACTATCTCTACCATTGCGCGCTCAACCCCAACCTCAAGTTGCTCCTGAGAGACTACACGCTCTCCGATGACATTGCCCTCCGATTCAGCAACTCCGACTGGGAGGAGTATCCGCTCTTTGCCGACAACTATATCGACAAGATCGCCAAACTGCCCGAGGAGGAGCAACTGGTCAATATCTTCATGAACCTATCGGCCATCGGCATCTCGCAACCGCTCTCCAGCGGCATCCTGGAGTTTCTGCGCGCCCTCCCCGAGTGTGCGCGCAAGCGGGGCATCACGTTCTCCACGCCCACGGAGGTATGCATGAAACTCAAGAGCATGGGCGAGGCCAACGTGCCCGTGGCGCTCTCGTGGATGGACGAGGAACGGGACGTGAGCACATGGCTCGGCAACCCCATGCAGCAGGAGGCGGTCAACAAACTCTATAGCGTGGCGGAGCGCGTACGCATCATCGACGACCCGGCCCTCAACCTCGACTGGATGTATCTGCAGGCGTCCAACAACTTCCGCATGATGTCCACCAAGCAGTCGAACGTGGGCGTGGAAAGGGGCATCTTCTCCTCGCCCTTCGATGCCTTCTCCAACTATATGAACATCCTGGGCGACTTCCTCAGTCGCGTGCGCCAGCTCTACCCGGAGTCGATCGAGGACGACGAGCTCAACTCCCTCCTCACGACCATCCGCAACCAAAGCGACGAAATCGAGCTGAAGGGCAAAGAGGCTTCGCGCCTGCAGGCTCGCGTCGAAAAACTCGAGTCGGAGAACAGTAAGCTCCACGACCAAATCGACCAGCTGGAGGAAGAGGTCAAGAGCCCTGCCAAGGACGCTTGCAAGGGGACCGCAAAGGGCAACAAGGAGACGAAGCCGAAGGCTGCTCCCAAGACCGCTCATCGCAGCCCGCGCAAGAAGGCGACGGAATAAACAGAATAAAAGTG
>ULRH01060987.1_pt1 | contig 24119 bp, 21 predicted proteins | sample 1955271 | NCBI WGS metagenome assembly ULRH01 (sample SAMEA4835677, study PRJEB28245) | human gut metagenome | biome: gut microbiome; material: fecal sample | place: Denmark | collected 2008 | reverse complement strand
AAATCGTTTAAGGTTTGTTAGTACATTTATCACCACACGGAGAAATATAATGCATAAAGGACACGAAACCCCGCAAAGTCTTTTGAGAGATTTCGTGCCCTTTATGCATTATAACATGCAAGCAATCAACGATGCAGAATCAAAGCTGAACGTGCACCAATGTTTACTTTCCCTCCTTGTAAAGTGCCCAGACCATCCATGTTGACACGACCGTCGCGACATACTACCTGCCATGTAGCGGCAGGAATTTCTACTGTCGTAGCTTGGTCACGGGCATTCAATATGACAGTAATATCGGTCCAGGCATCCCCATTAGGCTGCCCTTTCAAACGAAAAGCAACCACATTGTCTTCCGTTCCCGACAGGAACTCCAGGTTGTTTCGTACCGCATCGGCATCACCCAAACGGAAAGCAGGATGACTGCGACGCATGTGAATCAGACCGCTCACGTAATCGAACAAATCGCGATTCGATTTCTTCAACTTCCAACGGATGGCATTGATTTCATCAGGACTATTAAACGAATTGTGCACACCTTGTTTGTCGCGCATCACTTCATCACCCGCAAAGATGAAAGGAACGCCTTGCGAAGTCAACACTGCCGTCAGCGCCAGTTCCTGCAAATCCTTACGCACCGATGCCGATGCTTGAGGCAAAGTCGCTTTCAAGCGGTCTGCCAAACACATATCATCGTGACAGCTTACGTAACTGATAAACTGGGTAGGCTGCAATGCCCAGAACTTAGGCACCTTGTGCCCACCTTCACCATTCACCTGCGGATGCTCAACCCCACCGGCTATACCGAAACGAATACCTGCTTCGTTTCCTTTCACTCCTGCCAAGAACGCACCTTGTGCATCGTTGCCAAACGGACCACGCAAACTGTCGCGGAACTCATCACTAAAAGCAGCGATGCGCACCAGGCGGTCAACATTGTTCTTCATTGCCAATGAATCCATAGGCCATTGTGGCGCACCGGCCGCCCAGCCTTCTCCATATATATAGATAGTGGGATCTATCTCGTCTACCGCCTCGCGAATGGCACGCATCGTCTCCAAATCGTGAATACCCATCAGGTCGAAACGAAAGCCATCCACATGATATTCTTCTACCCAATACTTCACACTTTCTACCATAAACTTACGGACCATCGCCCGTTCGGAAGCAGTCTCATTGCCACAACCCGACGCATTGGCGAAAGTCCCGTCTGGAGCCTGACGATAGAAATAACCCGGTACTGTACGTTCAAAGTTCCCACCATCGGTCACAGCCGTATGATTATAAACCACATCCATTACCACACGGATGCCTGCCCGGTGCATTGCCATCACCATTTGCTTGAATTCGCGGATACGTACCTCTGGGTCATAAGGATCGGTAGCATAAGAACCATCGGGTACATTGTAGTTCTTCGGGTCATACCCCCAATTGTATTGCGGAGTATCCAGCCGAGTCTCGTCCACCGATGAATAATCGAACGAAGGCAAAATGTGCACGTGTGTTACACCCAATTCCTTCAAATGATCAATACCCGTCTTTTGGCCATCGGCACTCTCTGTGCCTTCTTCCGTTAAAGCTAAAAATTTGCTCCGGTGTTCAATACCCGATAACGAATCGATAGAGAAATCCCGATGATGCATCTCGTAAAGCACAATATCGGCAAAATTCTTCAGTTCCGGACGCTTGTCCTGTTCCCAGCCTTCAGGATTGGTAGCGTCTAAATCAATAATCGCTGCACGATTACCGTTCACACCTACCGCCTTTGCCCATACACCCGGCGTATCGCCCAACCATTCACCTTTTACTTTTACATCAAAAGTATAGAACTGTCCGTTTAAATCTCCGTCAACAGTCGTACACCACAATCCGTCTTTATCCGCTTTCATTGGCAAGACTTGAGCAGGTTCTCCTCCCTGCCCTTCGGCATACAGCTTTAAATTGACTTCTTCCGCCGTAGGTGCCCAAAGGGCAAACTTTGTTTCTTCGGGAGCATAAACCATTTCCTCCCAATCACCTTCCACTACGGGATAATCGGCATACGAGTCGTACTCGCGTTGCACAGATTGGCAACCCATCATTGCCAATACCGGCAAAATCAATACATGTTTTAAATTCATGGAACGTATCAATTAAATGTTAATAAAGAATTTTTCCCAAAAATACCCCTTTATTTGTATAGGAAAAACCCGTTTGAATAAAAATAGAATGCAGTAAACATCTATTCTACTGATATTCAAATAATAATAAAGTAATGTTTCATGCCTTTATAGAACCTGTCAACAAAAGAACACTCTTATAAAGGGAAGTGAGATAAAATGAATTAATCCGGTTCTAACGCTTGTACAACAGCCTTAAACCGCTACAATATTTTTATATTTTCATCTGGGAAAAACAGCCTTACAATAGCTTACAGAGGCGATTAGAATTTATATTTATTTATATTTTCATTCTTTAAGCAAAGGTTATCAGATACTCCAACTATCTTTGTGAATCATTTCTAATACCAATAACATGATGACAATAATATTTCGAATTCAGTACCACACTACATGGGGCGAAAGCCTGCATGTCCTTATTGATGAAAAAACCACAGTCGAACTGTCTACAACGAATGGATACGACTGGCAAGGCGAAATCGATTATCATCTGGATACTCCAGCCTCTTTCCTCACTTACCGTTATGAAGTCCATCGTGACAACCATTGCATACGGAAAGAATTCGGAGCACTTCCTCATATCTTGCATATAGCCAATCGTCCTGATAACTATTATTTAGTAAAAGACACGTGGCGAGACCTGCCAGCCGCATCTTACCGCTTCAGTTCGGCATTTTGCGGTACACACGAAGAACAAGCCGGAAACCATCTACAAGCAGACAGCGACACCTGCATCCTGTTTCGAGCCTTGTGTCCGTCGGGCGGAAAAACAAAACGTATCCTTGGAATCAGTGGCGACTGCAAAGCTTTAGGCAGCTGGAAAACGGACTCCCCGCTCCGTATGCACGAAATAAAGCCCAATGTATGGCAAGTCACAGTAGAAGCTTCTAAACTTCCGCCAAGCTTTACTTATAAATATGTAACAATTTCATCCGAAGACGACAGTGTAAACGAATGGGAAGCACACGACAACCGCTACATAGCACCTCCGTCGTTACAGCCCGGTGAAACTTATGTCACCCCGGAAGAAGAAGTATTCTTCGCCAGTGAAAACTATAAGATAGCAGGATGCGCCATCCCTGTATTCTCCCTCCGTTCGGAAGGCAGTTACGGTGTAGGCGACTTTGGCGACCTGAAGACTTTTATCCGCTGGGCAGCTGATACACATCAGCGTGCCGTACAAGTGCTTCCTATCAATGACACGACCATGACAGGCTCGTGGACCGATTCGTATCCTTACAGCAGTATTTCTATCTACGCTTTCCACCCGATGTACGTCGACCTGCGTCAACTACCCACACTGAACGATGCGGCAGCCGCAGCCGAGTTCGAACAGAAACGCATCGAACTAAACGCCCTGCCACAAGTAGATTACGAAGCCGTCAACCACTGGAAACGTACCTACTTGAAAGCTGTTTTCCACCAAGAGCAAGAAGCAGTCCTTACTTCGGAAGCTTTTCAAGCATTTTATAACAACAACATCGACTGGCTACAACCGTATGCCGCTTTCTGCTACCTGCGTGACAAATATGGTACACCAGATTTCCACCGCTGGCAAACATACAGCACTTACCGTACAGAACTGACCGAACAACTGTGCACACCCGGTAACGAAGCCTATCCCGAAACGATGTTCCACTGTTACGTACAATACCTGCTCCACATCCAACTGTTAGACGCTTGCGACTACGGACGTCAATTGGGTGTGATTGTCAAAGGAGACATTCCCATTGGCATCAGCCGCACCAGTGTAGAAGCATGGGTAGAACCTTATTATTTCAATATGAACGGACAGGCAGGAGCACCACCTGATGCATTCTCTACCAAAGGACAGAATTGGGGAATGCCTACCTATAACTGGAAAGTTATGGAACAAGATGGTTACCAATGGTGGCAACGCCGTTTCCGTAAGATGGCAGATTATTTCACAGCCTATCGTATCGACCACATCTTAGGCTTTTTCCGCATTTGGGAAATACCTATCCATTCCGTTCATGGACTGCTGGGACAGTTCGTTCCCTCACTGCCAATGAGCGTGGCAGAAATCGAAAGCTACGGATTGCATTTCCAGAAAGACTTTATGACCCGACCGTTCATTAATGATGAAATGTTGGATTGTATGTTCGGCGAACGCAGCCAAGAAGTAAAAGACACGTTCGTGCAACACTTGCACCACGACATTTATGAAATGCGTCCAGAATTCGACACACAACGAAAGATTGAAGCTTACTTCACAGGGAAAAGCGATACAGAGACCAACAACCTGAAAGAAGGATTATATGCATTGGTTAGTGACGTACTGTTTATCCCTGACCGTGACAATGCAGAGATGTATCATCCGCGCATCGCCGTGCAAAACGATTTCGTATACCGCCGGTTGAACCAACAAGAGAAAGATGCTTTCAACCGCCTGTATAACGATTATTACTATCGCCGCCACAACGAGTTCTGGTATCAAGAGGCCATGAAAAAATTGCCTATCCTGACTCAAGCTACCTCCATGCTGGTATGCGGTGAAGACTTAGGAATGGTGCCCGACTGTGTACCTTGGGTTATGGAACAACTGCAAATACTCTCGCTTGAAATCCAGCGTATGCCAAAGAATCCGCAAGATGAGTTCGGTCATGTATACGCTTATCCGTTCCGCTCGGTATGCACCATCGGCACACATGATATGTCGACATTCCGCGGCTGGTGGGAAGAAGACCGCGATGTAGCAGCCCGTTTCTTCTACCATGAATTAGGTCATTGGGGAAACTTGCCTGAACACGCGCCTGGCTGGTTGTGCGAAGATGTGATACGCCGCCACTTGTATAGTCCTTCCATGCTCTGCATCCTGACTTGGCAAGACTGGCTGTCGATGGATGAAAACCTCCGCAATCCCGATATTGCCATCGAACGTATCAATGTGCCAGCCAACCCAAGACATTACTGGCGCTGGCGGATGCACCTTACATTAGAAGAGTTGATGAAACAGAAGGATTTCAATGATAAAGTGCGCCAAATGATAGACGAAAGCGGAAGATAACATCCGAATCTTAAACACAGAGACAAGAAGACACAAATCTCCTGGGAATGACCCGAATTTAAGAAACCCTCCTTTGTGTCTTCATGCCTCTGTGTTATATTCTGTATATATAACTTCAATACTTAAAACCACCATGAAAGAAATACCCAACCTAAGTTTTTGGAAACTGTGGAATATCAGTTTCGGTTTTTTCGGCGTACAGATAGCCTACGCCTTGCAGAGTGCCAATATCAGTCGTATCTTCTCTACTTTGGGAGCCGACCCGCACAGCCTAAGTTATTTCTGGATACTTCCTCCGCTGATGGGCATTATCGTGCAACCCCTTATCGGTATGTTTAGCGACCGCACGTGGTGCCGTTTCGGCCGACGCATCCCTTATCTGTTTATCGGTGCCATCATAGCCGTTTTGGTAATGTGCATGCTACCTAATGCCGGCAGTTTCGGCATGACTGTATCAGCTGCCATGGTATTCGGACTTATCTCGCTAATGTTACTCGACACCTCTATTAATATTGCCATGCAACCATTCAAGATGATGGTAGGCGACATGGTGAATGAAAAACAGAAAGGACTTGCTTATTCCATCCAAAGCTTCCTGTGCAATGCAGGAAGCCTGGCGGGATATCTCTTCCCTTTCATCTTTGCTACCATCGGCATCAGTAACATTGCCCCCAAAGGCATCATCCCCGACTCCGTCATCTACTCTTTCTACGTAGGCGCAGGTATCCTGATACTGTGCGTCATCTATACTACCGTGAAAGTCAAAGAATATCCTCCGCAGCTTTACGCCGAATATCACGGCATCACCAACAATGAAAAAGAAGAGAAAATCAATGTATTCAAACTGTTAATCAAAGCGCCAAAGGCATTCTGGACTGTAGGGTTAGTGCAGTTTTTCTGCTGGTCGGCATTCATGTTCATGTGGACTTATACCAATGGGACAGTAGCAGCCAACGCCTTCGGTACACCTGCCGTCGAAATAGTGAAAGACGGAGTCACTTCCTTTGTGCTCAACACACAGTCGCAAGAATATCAGAATGCCAGCGACTGGGTAGGTATTCTTTTCGCCGTACAAGCCATCGGCTCGGTGATTTGGGCGGTAGTACTGCCGTCTTTCAAAAACCGCAAACTGGTTTATTCATTAAGCCTGATACTGGGAGGCATCGGTTTTATTTCAACTTTCTATGTCCATAACCAATACATGCTGTTCATTTCCTTCCTGCTGATAGGTTGTGCATGGGCCGCCATGTTAGCTCTTCCTTTCACCATCCTGACCAATTCGCTGACAGGAGGACACATGGGTACTTACTTAGGTTTATTCAATGGCACCATCTGTGTACCTCAAATTGTAGCAGCCGCGGCAGGAGGACAGATTCTGCATTTATTCACTCGTGAAGGCAGTGTTCCGCCCGAAGTAAATATGTTGGTACTTGCAGGTATATTGCTTTTCATCGGTGCATGCTGTGTCGGATTCATCAAAGAAGGGCATAAATAACATTATAGAAGAAAGAACGAAAGAAATGTCCGCAATCGGCCCCGACAATGACCCGCGAAATGAATATATATATTACTTGCCGTTTCAGTTATCTCCGGGAGCTGTAGCAGTTAACTGGAATGCCGGTAAAATATATCTTCGTTTTCAAGGGCATGTATCGGCTGAATGCGGACATTTATTCGGAACGATAAGGCGAAAAACATTCTTATTTTATCAACACTGCATATGAACCCGTTTCGTTCATATCCACGTATGCCAGTCCTGCCAGTTCACATTCCCGTTTCAACTGCTCTTTGAAACTTTCATTCAACGAATCATCGAACACGACACGCTTTATCTGGAACAGCCCGTTCAAATCCTTTACACTTCCCCGAAAGCCCCGGCAGATATATATGTAATCCAACGGAAGACGTTCTTTCGCCTGCTTGTCCCGCCAACGGGCATCGTCCGCCAACGCTACCCGTAATTGGTTTATCTGATAAATACGCTCGTCCGACAACAATCGTGAAATATTCCGCTCTCGTTTCGTATAAATACCCGCACGCGTGAAATACAGATAATCTTCAACCGGAGTGAAACGTTCGATTAAGAAAGTGACAATCAGCAAATTCAGACAACACAATACCCTTATCAGCCGCCAAGCGGACCGACGCGCGAGATACAGCAATAGAAGCACCAAAGCCAAAGCAAACAAGCAAGCCTGAAAAGGTGAAAAATAGACAGAAGTAATCTGAGACCCTGATAATCCCTGTACCCATTCCATCGTTCCGTTGAGTAACTGTACAGACCATTCCAACCCTTTCACCAGCCAAGGAAACGCGCCGAAAGCCAAACAGACAAGCGACAATCCTAAAATCACGACCGACAAGGGAACCACCACTAAATTAGCTAACAGAAAATAAGTGGGAAAGGTACCGAAATAGCACAAAACAAAAGGTAACGTTCCTAATTGGGCCGCAAATGACAATGCGATTGTCTGCCAAAGATAATTCACGAACTTCCAACGGCAATGAAAAAGCTTTTCAACCAACGGATAAATTAACAGCAAGGATAAAACAGCCACATAAGATAACTGGAAACTGACATCGAACAAATACATCGGACGGTAAACCAGCATCAGAAAAGCAGCCAACGAAACCGAAGAAATTGCAGCAAACCTGCCCTCTGATACCACTGCCGCTACCACACAAAGCGAATACATCACCACTGCCCGAATAACAGAAGGACTCAAACCGGAAAGAAAAGCGAAAAGCCATAAAAACACCACTATCAACAAGCCTGTTATCTGCTTACCGCCACGAAGATAGCGTAACGGGAAAAGCAGCCATGACACTATCATAGCCAATAAAACAATATGTGTCCCCGAAAGTGCCAGTATGTGACTGGTACCTGCTGCCGTATAACTGTCTTTTAATTCACGGGTCAACTCGCTTTTATCTCCGACGGTCAGTGCCGATACCACTGCCAAGACTTCCCCCTCCAGTCCCCATGCACGGAAAGTATCGACAATTTCTTCACGCCATAACAGCGCACGCAATCTTAACGGAAGCGGAAGCCTTGTCTCCAGTTTCTGCCATTGCCCCACGTATGCCACAGCCGTTCCGCCAATTCCCTGACGCTCTAAATACAGCCCGTAATCGAAACCTGAAAAATCAACATCCGATACAGGACGACTGACATTTGCACGAAAACAAACACGGCTGCCACACTCTAATTCACCTTGTATGGAATCGGGCATCCAATACAACATAATCCGCCTTTCTACCTTCCGCCAGACCGTATCAGTTTCCGTCCGCATTCGCTCCACTTCTACGACAGCCTGCATCGTTTTCGGTTTCCGATGAGGCACATCCATTATCGTACCGATATATACCGATTCTCCTTCAGCCCAATCAAAACGAACCGTTTCCCGCTCTACAAGATACAATATACTTCCTGATAAAGCCACGTTCAGAAAGACTACCGCTCCAAAAAGCATACGCCGCTCGTAATGGCTGGAAAAATACAATATTATCGCACACAGAAACGTAATACCCCACGCTCCTGCCAGCCACAACAAGCATGTTGCGTCCGAAAATAAACTATCGGATACAAGAATCCCAGCCACCAACGCCATTGTCAGCCGGAATAAAGGATAAGATGCAAGCCGGGAAAGCAAGTCAGCCCCCCACTTGTTTCAGCAGACGGACCATCTCACTAAAATCAGGAGCTTTAAACACCGTACTACCCGTAACCAGCACATCCGCACCTGCTTCTGCCAAACGCGCTCCCGTATCGAGGTTTACTCCGCCATCTACTTCAATCAATGCCCCCGACCCCGTACGGTTTATCAATTGACGCAGTGCACGCACTTTATCTATCGTATGTTCGATAAACTTCTGTCCGCCGAAACCCGGATTGACACTCATCAACAACACCATATCTACATCACCGATAATATCTTCCAATACCGATACAGGCGTTGCAGGATTCAACGTGACGCCTGCCTTCATCCCTGCATCTTTAACCTGCTGTACTACCCGATGCAGATGCACACACGCTTCGTAATGTACATTCATCATCATTGCTCCTAAATCCTTCACCTCGTGGATAAACTTCTCTGGCTGGACAATCATCAAATGCACATCAAGCGGTTTCTCCGAAAGTTTCGCTACATATTTCAACACAGGAAATCCAAAAGAAATGTTCGGCACGAATACACCATCCATAATATCGAGATGCAACCAGTCGGCACCACTTTGATTTACCTTAGCCAACTCACGCTCCAAATTGCCAAAGTCGGCAGAAAGCAACGAAGGAGCTATTTTCAAATCTGTTTTCATATGATTCATCTTTTAACAGGAAACAAACATACACAAAATTCTTCATATTTCCATCTGTTAACCGAAAAAATATAGATGAATTGTGCGTTTTATAAAACTTGGAGACGTAAAACCCTAAAGTTTTTGCGTCTCCGTGTTCATATTGCTTCTACGGGAAACTGAACCGCAAACCTACCTGTAAGTTGAAATTAAGAGAATGTTCTTTCCGTATGGTTTCTATCTCACTTCCGTCATCAAAATAATAGGCGATACCCGGTTCGGCATACAATCCTATTTGCGGAGTAAAGTTCACCTGAATGCCCGCGGCCGCCAAAACAGACCATTGCCACTCACGAATATGTAACGAGTTATGCTCAGTCTCGCGCGAAGACATTCCATTCACATAAACCACATCCCGACTGGCGGACACACATTTCTCTACCATGCCACCTGCCGAAGCATAAACCGACACCCAACGACTGTCAAACAGCGAGCGGTGCAACTTTAACGGAACACCTACATAATGCAGTTTCTGCTCTTCTTCTAAATAAGTTTCGTTTCCCGAACGCAAATCAGACGAAAGCAAGGTGTAAGCCAACCCGGTCTCAAGTGCCCAATGAGAAGCGAAATTCCACCGGAAAGACGCACCTACCGTAATAGGCATCCGGTGCCGCACTTCGGTTTTCGATGCTTGATCGCGGTTATTAAACAGCACTTGATTATATGCCGTTCGTCCGTCATCATCCGAAGCTATTGCCATATCTGATGCCGAAAGTTGTGCGGCAGGCATTCCCAACCGTCTCACCCCATTAAACGAACCGGAAGAGCTAATGGGTGTATTACCCGTATGGACACCTATCGACCATGAGTGTTTTTCCTCATCTATTTGTCGGCTCAAAGCTTGCCGGTTGCGTCGCATCCGTTCGCGGTCACGCATTTGCTGGTCTGCTCTCGCCATAGAAGTCGTATGCGCAGATACATATTCTTCCTCTTGCGGTTCTTCTTCTCTTGCCGCTGTTTTCATGGTTTCTGGTTCTGCGTCCAAGGACATCAGTTTCACCGGCCGCTCTGCCACCTGCACCGTGACAACAGATGCTGTCAAAGGAGCTTGAGGACGGGCTTTGACCAAAGGAAACGCTTGCGTGGAAGACGAAGGCTGCACATCTGGCAAAAAAGGAGAAAACTCTTTTCGTGCCATCGCAGCATCGGGATATACCGTATCCTCTGCCCAAAAGCCTGCCAACCAGACAGCAAGTCCAGAGACCATGACAATCAATGCCGCCGCAGCCACTATGGCAAAACGACGGGTGCGCCACATTGGTACTACCTGATGCGGAGGCGGCAATTCCATTTCCAACCTTTCCCACAATCCGTCGGGTAGAGATTCGGAATAACCCTCCATCTTTTTATTCAGGCGTTCTGCCCATTTATCCTTATCCTTCATCTCAATCCTTTCTTTATAATTTCTTCTTATACTCGTTTATCTTCTTCATCAGCAACATCTTCGCCCGATAAAACTGCGACGACGAAGTATGTTCGGTTATTCCTAACATTTGAGCGATTTCTTTATGACTTTTGTCTTCGAACACATATAAATTGAATACGGTACGATACCCATCAGGCAACTCACGCACCATCTGCATCAATGCCGAAGACGGAATGCCGTCAAAATCTTCTTCATTCCCATCATCGGGCATATCGGGAACATCGTCCACCTGTACTTCCTGTTGCATTCGTACATTCCTACGTCGCAGGAAACCTAAAGCTTCATTCACCATCACCCGAGAAAGCCACGCCTTCAGCGACCCCTCTCCTTGGTAGACGAACTGCAAACTTATCGACTCGAATATACGTAAAAAACCATCGTGCAAAACATCTTCAGCCGTTTCTCTGTCTGCCGTATAGCGAAGGCAAATAGCCATCAAGCCACCACCGTAGCGCTCATAGAGCAAACGGAGTGCCTGTCTGTCCTTCTGCTTGCAGCGAAGCACAAGTTCTTCTTCCGATATGTCTGCTTTCAATTGCATCTTTACTAGGAAACGATTTACGTTGCCAAATACTGCATCACTTCCAATAAAATATTTCGTTAAATAGTTTTAACTATGAAAGATGCAGTAATCAGCGTCACGCCGCATTTATAAGACAAACGATAAAAATACGAGCTTATGATAAAAACGAAATGCCTTTTGCAAATAGCCTGTACGCTAATTACCGGTTTGAGTTTGTCTTTCACCTCCTGTACATTAGACCAAGACGATGACCTTGCCAACTTGGAGGGCAATGCCGCCGGCACATTCTCTACCTTAGGTACCGTTTATGAAAACGAAGGATATATCACGATTGAATCAGACCGGTATGGTACCCTGATACCCGAAAATACAGAAACAATCACAGCTATAGACGCCGACTCTACAGGACAACGAATACTGATTGGATTCGTCTTTTTAAATGAAGCAAGCACCTTTAGCGTACACGAAAGTTATCCGATACGAATTGTCGACTTATTATATAAGGTAGAGACACGACATCCCGATATCTTGACTGACGAAGAGACAAGTGATAGCTTCGGCAACGCCCCTTTGCAAATCGTGGAAGCCACAACAGGCAAAAATCACCTCAACATCCAATATCGTTACAACGGGACCCCTGACGCTTATCATTGCTTCAGTCTGGCAATAAAAGAAAATGAAACGATAGATGCCGAAGGACTGCTGACCGCCGAGTTCAAACACGATGCACGCAACGATAGTTCAAGCGAAACCCGCGAATCTATCATCTCGTTTGCATTGGAAAGCCTGGAAACTTACACTTCTTCCGCCTGCAAAGGATTCCGTATCTTCTACAACAGCGGAGCTAACAGCCGCGCCGAATGGAAAGTCTGGAAGGACGAAAAATGAAGAACCGGCAAAAGACAAGCCGACTCTTCATTTTTCATCCTGCTTCATTTCACCATCGCTTGCTCCGAATGACGATAACCACGCAAAAAGTCGGCTATCTCCATTCGTTTTTTACCTGCCAGCTGAAGCGACAAGATATGGACATAGCCATCGACCGAAGCGATTTTCAAATGCGTCTTTCTGTCGGTTAAAATCGTTCCGGGAGCTAATGAATGCACTGCAAACTCTTTGCTGGCCTCATATATTTTTATTGCGACAGGAGCAGCATCCGGCTCACACAATTCTGTCCATGCAGCCGGATAGGGCGACAACCCACGTACAAAGTCGTATACCGGCTTCACTCCTTTACTCCAGTCGATACGGCACGTATCCTTGAATATCTTCGGAGCCGGATGAAGCACCTCTCCCTCCGCCAGCTTATCTTGCGCCACGGTCTTTACCGTTCCAGTCAAGATGGCATCCACTGTTTTCAAGACCAAGTCGCCTCCCAACATCATCAGTTTGTCATACACAATTCCCACATTATCTGTATCGGCTATGGGTACCCGCACCTGGTCGATAATCTCGCCCGTATCGATTTCGTGCTTCAAGAAAAAGGTTGTAACACCCGTTTCCGTCTCGCCGTTGATGACCGCCCAATTAATAGGAGCTGCCCCCCGATATTGAGGCAATAAAGATGCATGAAGGTTAAAAGTCCCTAACCGAGGCATCTGCCACACCACTTCGGGCAACATTCGGAATGCCACCACAATCTGCAAATCGGCACGCAACGCCCGTAGCTCCTCAAGGAACTGTTCATCTTTCAACTTCTCCGGCTGCAATACCTTCAAGCCTTGCGACACGGCATACGTCTTTACCGGACTGGGCTGAAGCACACTTCCGTGCCGTCCCATTGGTTTATCGGGCATCGTAATGACACCTGCCACATTATAGCCACCTTCCACCAAACGTTTCAGGCTCTCTACCGCGAACTCGGGAGTTCCCATATACACAATCCGTAAGTCTTTCTTTTCCATATTGTTTTTCTTTTTTATATTTTCACGCTATCGGATACAGAGATACACAGGCCATGGAAAGCCTTCGATTCTCCCCGGCCAAACACTTTGCTTCCGCTCCTCTGCATACCACCCGGTTGTTTATTCCGCCGAAAGGTCCACCAATACCTGACGGTAAGTATTCAGCATCTTTGATTTCGATACAAAGCCCAAGTAACGGTTCGCCTCGTCCACTACAGGCAAATTCCAGGCCCCCGTACTATCAAATTTCTGCATCACTTCTTCCATTGAATCGGTCTTGACGATACGTGCCTTAGGGCTTTTCATGAATCCATCCACCCGGTAGCGGCGATATAATTCCTGACGGAAGATGATATTACGGATATCGTTCAACTCCACAATACCAATCAGCTCGTCGTTTACATCCACCACGGGAAACAGGTTGCGTCGCGACTGGGAAATGACCTTCACCATTTCACCCAAGTCCATATCTGGGCGTACTTTCAGAAAATCGGTCTCCACGATGCTTTCAATATTCATCAAGGTGAGCACCGCCTTGTCTTTATGGTGCGTTATCAATTCACCTTTCTTGGCCAATCGCATGGAATAGATACTGTGAGGTTCGAACACGATGATAGTCAGATAAGCACATACCGACACAATCATCAGCGGAAGAAACAAACCATAACCTCCCGTCAGTTCAGCTATCAGAAAGACACCCGTCAACGGCGCATGCATCACTCCCGACATCAAGCCGGCCATACCCATCAAAGCAAAGTTCTTTTCCGGAACATACGTATTGCCGATGTGGAATTCATTGCACACATAAGAGAACACAAAACCCGCAATACAGCCTAAAAACAAACTTGGTGCAAAGATACCGCCACATCCGCCTCCTCCGTTGGTCGCGCTCGAAGCAAACACCTTAAATAGGATGATTAACAACAAATAAGGCACCAGCAAATGAGAGTTGCCATAAAAAAACGAATTATTCATTACGGTATCCCATTCCGACTCGGTCGTCCCGTTCAGCAACAACGTAATCGTGTCATATCCTTCACCATAAAGCGGCGGGAAAAGAAATATCAAGACACTCAGCATCGCACCACCGATGACAAACTTTACATACGGATTTGAATAGCGGCGGAAAATATTTTCTATCCAGTTCATCGCACGTGTGAAATACCACGCCACCAGCCCGCAGAATACCCCCAGCGCAATGGCATACGGAATGCGTTCCAGCGAAAACGGATAATCAAGATGAAACTGAAACATCGCTTCCGTACCTGTCAACAGATAGGACACCGATGCCGCCGTCACGCTCGTAATGAGCAACGGAAGCAAAGAAGCCATCGTCAGGTCAATCATCAGCACTTCCAGCGTAAATACCAATCCGGCAATAGGTGCCTTGAAGATGCCCGACACCGCCCCTGCGGCACCACATCCCACCAACAACATCAGTGTCTTATGATCAAGGCGGAACAAGCTTCCCAGATTGGAGCCGATAGCTGAGCCTGTCAACACAATCGGAGCTTCCGCCCCTACCGACCCACCAAAACCAATGGTAATGCCCGATGCGCACACCGATGACCAGATATTGTGGCGCTTGATACGGCTCTGCTTCCGCGAAATGGCATAAAGAATTTTAGTCACGCCGTGGCTGATATCATCGCGCACCACCTTACGGATAAACAGTCCTGTAATGAAAATGCCAACCACAGGATAGACCAAATACAACCAGTTGGCTCCCATCGGATCGAAACGGTCGGTCAGGAACTCCTTGATATATTCTACCAAAAACTTAAGCACATAAGCCGCAAGTGCCGTAAACACGCCCACCAGCAGACTCAGTATTAAAATGAATTGCTTGTCTTTGATGTGCTTCTCGCGCCATGCGATGAAACGCTGAAGCACATCCCATTTCTCTTCGGAAATCCTCATTTCTATCGTTGTTTTTGATTATATGGGCACAAAGCCACCCGATACGGGGACAATCACATTTCAATCCTCAAATTCACCCCCGTGCCTTTGTGCCCTGTGTTCGGTTTACTTTATTCACGGATAATCTTCACTTCACCTCCCTTGCCCAGCTTGATGATGCTGGAAGGCTTGGGGTGTCCTGTCTCATCGCGCCGGTAGTCTACTACGTAATCCACGGCATTCTTTATCTCCTCACTTATTTCGCTGAACACCGCAGGCGAAGGCTGGCCGCTGATATTCGCCGAAGTAGAGACAATCGCCTTGCGGAAACGAAAACAGAGTTCTTTCGAGAAAGCTTCGGAAGTGACCCGTATGCCTACGCTCCCGTCTTCGGCAAGCAAATTAGGAGCCAGATTGCGCGCCCCATCATAAATGATGGTAAGCGGCTTCGTGGTCATTTCTATCAAATCCCACGCCACGGGTGGGACATCCTTGACGTAAAAGTCTACTTTCACCGCACTGTCTACCAGCACCAACATCGCCTTGCTGTCTGCCCGCCGTTTGATTTCGTACACTCTCTTTACAGCTTCTTCATTAGTCGCGTCACACCCGATGCCCCATACGGTATCGGTAGGGTAAAGAATTACCCCTCCCTTATACATTACGTCACACGCTTTCTTGATTTCTTCTTTCATCATAATACCTATTTTATATTGAATGCAGACAAGCGGAAAAACGCAAAATCATTTCCTAAATCCCGCATTTTTGCACCTCCACATTCAATCAGTCGCACAAAAGTACAAAACTTTCATTAAATTTGCACGAAGAAACGTTTACTTTCATAATGACCGAACGAAAAATCATCCATATCGACATGGATGCCTTCTATGCGTCCGTCGAACAGCGCGACCATCCCGAGCTGAAAGGGAAGCCTGTCGCCGTAGGCCATGCCGAGAAACGGGGCGTAGTGGCAGCAGCCAGCTACGAAGCCCGCAAATACGGCGTGCGCTCTGCCATGTCTTCAGTAAAAGCCCTCAAGCTCTGCCCCCACCTGCATTTCGTGGAAGGACGGATGGAAGTATACAAGGAAGTGTCGGCGCAAATACACGAAATCTTCCACCGGTATACCGACCTCATCGAACCGATTTCGCTCGACGAGGCTTTCCTGGATGTCACCGAGAACAAGCGAGGCATCGAACTGGCGGTAGACATCGCCCGCGAAATCAAACAAAGCATCCGTGAGGAACTGCGCCTCGTGGCATCGGCAGGCGTCTCTTATAATAAATTCCTTGCCAAAGTAGCGTCCGACCTGCGCAAACCCGATGGATTATGCACCATCCATCCCGCCCAGGCACAGGAGTTTGTCGACCATCTGCCCATCGAGTCTTTTTGGGGCGTGGGTCCTGCCACCGCAAAAAAGATGCACACCTTAGGCATTTACAACGGACGGACACTGCGCGAATGTCCCCTGGATATGCTCACCCGCCAGTTCGGGAAAGCGGGACAAACTTACTACGACTTTGCCCGTGGCATTGACCATCGTCCTGTGGAACCGACCCGCATACGCAAATCCATCGGATGCGAACATACATTGGGAAAAGACATTTCCGTCAAGTCCGCCGTCATTATCGAACTATACCATGTAGCTTGCGAACTGTGCGAACGCCTGGAACGGAAAGACTTCCGTGGCAACACCCTCACCTTGAAAGTCAAATTCCACGACTTTACCCAAATCACCCGAAGCACCAGTACCGGTACCCCACTCCATACGCTGAAAGAGATCCTGCCGCTCGCCAAGCAACTGCTTGCCCATGTGGACTACCAAAACCATCCTATCCGCCTTTTAGGGCTTTCAGTCTCCAATCCCAAAGAAGACACTCCGGCCCCTCCTCCTCTTACCCGCGCCCCCGAATGGATACAACTCCAACTGGAATTTAAATGACCGGTGAGTTCAAATACACTGAAACTGCGGTTCAAATGCGTAGAAACAAGAGTTTCAATGCACTGAAACAAAAGTTTCAACATATCTAAACTAAGGTGAAACTACATTGCTTTGCCAAAGCCATAACGAGTTTCGGCAATAAAAGAATAGAAATACAAACTAATAGTTTAATCTTTCTTAAAGAAGATGCAATTATATCAGAGTTTTTTCTTATCTTTGCTCCCAAATTCGGTATAAATAATGAGACAACTTAAGATTACCAAAAGTATCACTAACCGAGAGAGCGCTTCTTTGGACAAATACCTGCAGGAAATCGGACGCGAAGACCTGATTACGGTAGAGGAAGAAGTGGAACTCGCTCAGCGTATTCGCAAAGGCGACCGCGCGGCGTTAGAGAAACTTACACGTGCCAACCTGCGATTTGTAGTATCAGTAGCCAAACAGTATCAAAACCAAGGCCTGAGCCTTCCCGACTTGATAAATGAAGGAAACTTAGGCTTGATTAAGGCAGCGGAGAAGTTTGACGAGACCCGTGGTTTCAAATTTATCAGTTATGCCGTATGGTGGATCAGGCAATCCATCCTGCAAGCATTGGCTGAGCAATCACGTATCGTGCGGTTACCGCTCAACCAGGTAGGCTCGCTGAATAAAATCAGTAAAGCTTTCTCTAAATTCGAACAAGAGAACGAACGCCGTCCGTCTCCCGAAGAGTTGGCAGACGAACTGGAGATTCCGGTAGACAAGATTTCGGATACATTGAAAGTGTCCGGACGCCATATCTCCGTAGACGCTCCTTTTGTAGAAGGAGAAGACAACAGCCTGCTGGATGTGCTGGTGAATGACGACTCTCCTATGGCAGACCGCTCCTTGGTAAATGAATCACTTTCGAGGGAAATCGACAGAGCGCTTTCTACGTTAACCGACAGAGAGAAGGAAATTATCCAGATGTTTTTCGGTATTGGAACGCAAGAAATGACGTTGGAAGAAATTGGCGACAAATTTGGATTAACACGTGAACGCGTGCGCCAGATTAAGGAAAAAGCTATCAGAAGATTAAGACAAAACTCGCGTAGCAAACTGCTCAAATCTTATTTAGGATAAAAACATCGGTTTCCGAATTGAACAAGAATGAAGAACGAAGAATGAAGGATGCCTGTAAAGCAGGCTTTTTCACTCCTCATTCTTCATTCTTTATTTTTTTATGTTAATTCTTTTGCGGGAGTTTCATATATGCCCGCAAATGCTTACTTTTGCTTCACAAAACTTGAAAACTTATGAGACAAATAAAACTGCTTTGCTTTTTGCTTATCGCATCTATCGTAATCCCGGCTTTTGCCAAGTCGCCGAAAGATAAAAACAAATATGGCATATACATCGCTGGCGTATCGGCATCGTTCAGCGATTCGTTGGTATATTTCACAGACATCCAGTTTGTGGACAGTGCTGCAGTGGGTGGAGACGGATTATTGTTAGGACGCGCGCAATACAGCATCCAACTAAAAGAATACTTGGAACAAAAAGAAAACGGCAAGAATCGTACTTGCTTTGTTTATTACGATAAGAAAAAAAAGAATGTACAAAAAGAAATCAATAAATTGAAAGAGAAATACCAAAAAGGTAATTCGTTGGTACTTCTTGACGTAAACCCTGAATTCAAGTTCGAAAAAGCCATATTATATTGATTATGAAGAAACTGTTCCTATACATTGTTTCACTCTTCATCTTGGCGGGATGTTCGGACGAAATTCCCGAACATGAACGTCCCGTACAGTCCAAACGGGCAATACTTGCCTATCTGATAGCCAACAATAATTTGGATACAGATATCATGAACAATGTAGTATGGATGTACGAAAGCCTGGCAGAAAGCCAAGATTCTTGTTCGTTGGCCATTTATTATAAACCTTCTTCAAGCAATAACTACATAGAAGAAGCCCAAATCCTGACATTCTTCACCGATGGACACGGACAGATAAACGGCCAGCCTGCATTAGAAGGAAGCGAGATGACAACAGGGAATGTCGTAGAACAAGCCTTGAAATACGCGGCAATTCCGGGTACCGCTACCGATACGGAAGTCATGCAGGCAAATTTGCAAGCCATGACAGATATTATCCCGGCAGAAAACTACGGGCTGATTTTCGGTTCGCACGCCACCAGCTGGATGCCTGCTGAAGAAAATCCGTTTATTTCCACAAAATCATTCGGTCAGGATGGAGCATACAATTCCATTAACATACCCGAGTTTGCCGATGTACTAGAAGCTAGCTTCCCCGGTAATCTTGATTTTGTCTTGTTTGATGCCTGCATGATGCAAACCGCCGAAGTTTGTTACGAACTACGAAATGCTACACATTATTGTATCGCATCCGTAATGGAGACGCCCAGAGTGGGGTTCCCTTATCATCGCATCTTATCCGAGTTATATCAAGATGAAATCGACTTCAACCAAATATGCACAGATGTCATTTCGTTCAATAAAGAAATGGGGCTATGGGGGACATACGCCGCCGTTGATTGCACACAAATGGATGCTTTTGCCAATACCGTAAAAGAGCAGATAGACCAACATGCTTCCGCCCTTGAAAACCTTTCGCTTCATTCTATCCAACAATATGGAGTGAATGGATCTACTGATTTTAGATATTTCTCATTCGATGTTGCCGATTTCATTAAACAATTGAATGAAGGAGAACTTCCGGTCTTATTCCAACAAACACTTGATCAAACTGTACTTGCCAAAAGCTGCATCACGAATAGTCATTCCTATCCGTATGGTTCGATATTAACTGATGAAAGCAAGTATTGCGGCATAGGCATGTACATTCCTGACGCCGTCCCCGATACCCGATGGAACGATTATTACCGTTCCGCCATTTCGTGGTATCAAGCAGTATGGAGTGAATAAGGTTTATGACACATAAGTTGCAAAGGCGCAGAAACAATCAGGATTCTGATTCTTTCCGCGCCTTTTCCTTTTCAGAAAATATACTGCAACCGAATCTGGGCAAGAAAGAAGTCTTTCTTATAAAAAGCGTTGCAATGCTCCCCTACCCATACATAGCTGCCGTTCAACTTCACTCCTAAATATGGGTTGATGTACCAGTTTACACCCAAAGACAAGTCGGTCTCCTCACCTCCATAAATTCCCGCACGGTTATCGTTCATGTCCGTATAATTCAAGCGGGCGACCAGTTCGATAGCTTGTGGAGTAGCCGGACGGCTCGGTATGCCATACATCGCATCGTATTCAAATCCACGTCCTTTCAGCAAGAAACCGCCTTGAATGTATCATTGAGAAAGGTTCGTATGCGTTTCCAAACGAAAGCACACTGTTCTTAAAGTGGTAATTCAGCAACAAATCCTTGATTGCTACTTTTCCTCCTCCCAATCCGATATCGGCTTTTGCCTCCCACTGTCCGTAAGCCGCTTTGAACCCGACCCGGAAATCTTCCAGCCGATAATAGCCTTGCACGTCTTCTTTGCCATAGCCCGACACGGCGGCATCGAGCAGGGCACGCGAACGGAACTTTACCTTCAACTGCTCTTGTGCCTGCGCTGTCACTCCTCCCAACAGGAGAATGGCACTCAACAATCCAGATACGATTTTCTTCATACCTGTACAGCCATTAGTTGAGGAAGCGCTTCTTCTACCGGAACCGCCCAACCGTAATCCGCCACATTAAATATCGGCGCAGTCTTGTCCGGATTAATGGCGATAATCCGTTTCGCACCGGCAATGCCTGCCGTGTGCTGGATTTGCCCACTGATACCGATAGCGATATACAAGTCTGGAGCAATGGTCTGGCCGGTCTGTCCTACTTGCAAATGCGCGTCAATCAAGCCAGCTTCTACCGCAGCACGTGACCCGGCCACAGCTGCTCCCCATTGTTTAGCCCACTGACAGATACGCTCTACCGTTTCCTTCTTCTTCACGCCACGTCCTATTCCGACCACAATCCGGCTGTTCCCCAGCGAATCTCCACCGGACATATCCAATACTTCATCCAATAAGCGAATGCGGTCGTCACACTTAAAATTTGAGAAATCATGCCGAATCCATTCCCCTTTCAATGCATTATCCGCTTCACGCGCCTTCATGACTCCCGGACGTACCGAAGCCATTTGCGGACGATGCACCGGAGTAGCAATCGTAGCCATTAAGTTTCCGCCAAAAGCCGGACGTATCTGCTGAAGCAAGCCTGTCTCACTATCGATATCCAATTCCGTACAATCGGCAGTCAAACCCGTTTGAAGCAAGGCTGGAATACGGGCAGACAATCCCCGCCCACGAGGTGTTGCGCCTACCAGCAAGATTTCAGGACGGCATTCGCGAATAACCCGAACGGCTGCACGGGCATAGTTTTCCTCAACAAACGAAGCCAATGATGAATGCTCTGCAAGGTGTATCCGCCGTGCCCCATACGCTATCAAAGAAGGAACAACCGCATCCAGTCCGCTTCCGATTAAAAGAGCCTCAACATCCTGATGCAACTTTCCAGCCAAGACGGTAGCTTTCCCTAACAATTCTTTTGTAACAGCAGAAAGGGTTCCATCCGCTTCTGTTTCGGCAAGCACCCAGATTCCATTGGATGTTCCGTCGGGAGTTTGCGTCTGGGACTCCGCTTCATTCAACACCAAAGCCTCCGAAGGGCAGGCTTGTATACAACTTCCACACAAACGACATTTATACGGGTCGATTTCCGGATATTCCGTCATACGGATTGCTCCATAGGCACAAGCGTCCGCACACATTCCACAACCGACGCATTGGTCTTTGCGCACCCGAAGCGCAAAAGAGATAGTATGTTCATTCATAAGATTCATTCATTATAAGTAAATAACGCGAGTTCGACGAATCTCTACTTGTGTACATAATCTGTCATGGTCAACGCGTAGAGACGTATTCTTGCGTCTCAGCAAGCAAGATCGCTGAATGAAATTGCCGCTTGCGAAGGCCTGGCGGTTTGCTGAGACGCAAGAATGCGTCTCTACAACTTTTCGTCGAATTCACGTTAAATATATGTTTAAAATATACTAAAATCAAATATTTACGCTTGTTAAGCCATAAAATCCTTATATTTGAAGAAAATAATCATCTATTCATGGGGCAACTTCACAAAAAATAGCTAAATTTGCCAACAACTTCGGGGAGAAATCCGGAGTTTGCAGAAAGGCATTTGAGCTTAAGTTCTTTATTCTAAAATCGCCAAATTTAAGAATCACCAAAGAGCAACAAGTGAAGAATGCCCCTTTTGCTGTTTTCGTATATGAGCATGGACGGAAGACAAATTCTGCCCCTGTCATCATATCGTTACGGCGTGGGGTGATTGTTTTCTTCCGTTCTTTTGGTGACAGTGTTTGGCGATACTGAGAATAAGAGAACGTGGGCGATAATCAAGTCCGCGCCTTTTCTGTATGGTAACGTCAAGTTTAACAGCTGAATTTTGGCGGATTTGTCAGCCTAAAACATTGTTCATGAAAACTTTTACAGGATTTAGTTTATTGCTGTTGTATGCAATGTGTCTTATCACATTTTCTTGTTCTCCTGAAATAAAAGATAGCCAAGAAAGCACAGAGATTGAGTATGATTATTTGCCGGTAAAGCTGGTAGGTTCTGATATGTGGAGCATATTGAACGTCAATACGGGTGAGGTGTTGTTCAAAGATGAATTCAAAAACCAACCTTCTCCGATATATCACGATGTTTTTGTTGTTGAGAACGGCAACGGCACTTACGATTACTATAACATAAACAATATTAAAACACCGATAAATAAAACGTCGTATTACATGGCCTCTGACTTTGTGGGGTCAGACATTACTCCTGCGACACTGCCAGACAAAGAGATAACTCTGATAAATACCAAGTGTGAAGTCGTTGCCACACTTGACAAGTCTATAAAAGCATGTTTCAAGTTCAGAGAAGGTTTAGCGCCGTTCATAACATATTCAGGTAAATTGGGATATGTTGATGAGACAGGAAAAATTGTAATAGATGCAAAGTACGATGACGGACAATATTTTTATGACGGAATATCAGTGTGTTGGATAAATGATGAATATAACGGACTGGCGACATATTACGTCATTGACAAGTCGGGGAAAGAGCTGTACAGCTTTACGTCAAACGACTATAAACTTGTAGGGCGGTTCAGTGAAGGTTTCCTGCCTGTTGCCGATGATAAAGAAGTTACTTATCTCGACCGTACAGGTAAACAGGCCTACACGTTGTGCAACCTTGCAGATACAGCCCGATACAGTTTTGCTCTTTGTACCTTTGCCGACGGACGTTCTGTGTTTTGTGAGGGCGATATGTTCGGTCTTAAAGACAAAGACAACAACATCATTCTAAGAGCCAAGTATGATTATCTGAGCAGCATCGGCAATGGAATGTATATAGCGGAAAAGGACAAGAAATTCGGTATTATAGATTTCAACGACAAACCCATTATTGACTTTAAATATCAGGGTATAGGAAGATTGCGCAGAAACATATTCCTTGTGGACAACGGAAAGTCGAAAACGCTGATAAACGACAAGGGTGAGGATGCTATAAAAGTAAACTTCTCAGAATATTCACTTCAACAGATTATAGGCGTGAAAAGCGACTGCCCCGCTCCTGAGTTAGAAGCGGATGATACCATTTATGAAGATTCTTTGGCAGGTGATACTGCGTTGGTAGATACAGTGGCTTATGATTCTGCTGACAGTTATTATTGGTGATTTCTCGGTTAAAGGGAAATTAGATTTATGATATTAATTACTGATACTTTTTCAAAATAAATAAAATTATGTGGATTCTGATTCTTGAGATAATTATCGGATTAGTGGCATATTTTATTATGAAATTTCCATGAGATAAAAAAATCACGCCAAAGAGAA
>ULRH01001345.1_pt1 | contig 24357 bp, 15 predicted proteins | sample 1955271 | NCBI WGS metagenome assembly ULRH01 (sample SAMEA4835677, study PRJEB28245) | human gut metagenome | biome: gut microbiome; material: fecal sample | place: Denmark | collected 2008 | reverse complement strand
TGGCTTTATGCTATTTTGCTAGCACATTACAAACATAGGAACTTATCGTGTGTTGATTGGGGATGACTCAAAAAGTTTCAAAATAAAAACACTATCTTTGTCGGAAATGTAAATAAAGAATATGCCGCAACCGCTTCCACAACATAAAGCCTTTATGCTGTCCGACTTCGGAATACGCCTTCGCAAGATGGTTTCCTCGCAAGATGGAGAAGCGCCCATGACGTATGCCCATCAAGATGACTATTATGTCATAGGCTTGGTTGAGAAGGGAACAGGATGCGGCATCATAGATTTTAATGAAATCTGTGTATCTCATGGAGATGTGTTTATTATTCGGCCAGGGCAAGTGCATCGTTTTGTAAGCTCAAAAGAAATAGAAGGCTGGCTGCTTTTTGCCGACAGCAGTTTTATCGGTCATGGCGAGAAGTGCATTTTCGACAAGTTCCTATTGTATGCTGCAACACCGTCATTAAAAATTGAAGGGGAAAGGCTGGACGAGTTGAGACAAATCATTTCTATGCTTGCGAACCGGATAAACAGTATTACGGACGAGCTGGTAAAGGCTACGGTAAGAAAACTGGCAGAAACTTATATTGGCATTGTTGCCGAATCGGTAAGAGAAGCCGGTTTGCAACAGGAAAGACACAGCCGCAGGCATATCGAAATCGTCTTATCATTTATCCATCTTCTTGCCGAACGTCTTGCCGTCAACCGTTCTCCGTCGTATTATGCTTCGCTGCTGCACATTTCGCCTGTTTACCTGAATGAGGTAGTCAAGGAAGTCACAGGAATGAGTGTCACCTTATATATAAGGAATGAGCTGATATTGCAAGCCAAGCGTTTGCTTGTCTATACCGGCCTTGCCGTAAAGGAAGTCTCTGACCGCCTCGGTATAGATGATTATGCATATTTCACACGGATATTTACACAAACAACAGGCATAAGCCCTACTACATTCCGGCAAAAGAACCTTGAATAGTCCAAGCATTGCCTTGTTCCGTCCATGTCCTTTTCAGGTTGCGTCCCTTAATTTTGTAGCAAAAAAAGAATGGCAATGAAAAGAACAACAACTGCTTATGTCGCAATGAATCCGCGCCGCTGCATGGCGTGCTGGAAATGTGTAGAAAAGTGCCCGAAGAAAGTAATCGGTAAAACCGGTTTCTTAGGACACAGGCATGTGATATTCGAAAACGCAGACGCCTGTATCGGATGTAATAAATGTATAAAGACCTGTCCTCAAGGTGTTTTCTTCAAACCGGATGCATCGGTTTCTTGTACGATGAATATGGGGATGGCATTCCGCATAGAGCGGTTGTTGCCATTAGCATTCGTGGCATCTGCCGTTACGGGCATCGGGCTGCACATTGCCGGGCATGGTACCAGTCATGAAACGTGGCACAATTGGGGAGTAGCCCATGTGGTGGCATCTTTCATCTGGCTTTTATCGGTAATGGCTCATGTGAGGCGGCATAAGCATTGGTATAAAACTCTTGTTTCAAAAAGAGTTACGTGCAAACGCCTGATAACCTTTTTCCTGTCCATAGCCTTTTTGATTGTGGCAGTTACGGGCATCTTGCTGGTAGCTTATATGGAAGGACCAGGCTCTTCCATAGGATTGTGGCATTACAAACTCGGCATATTGTTATGGGTGCTTTCCCTGATTCATGCTCTTTATCGGAAATAGTGGGAAATATTCGTTTCATGCCGAACCACTGGATGGTTGGTAATGTTTAAAGGGAGATTCAAGAAATATCCGGTTGACGTATTCTAGATGCTCTAGTGGCATTCCGTTACAATATTTTCAGGATTTGCTTTCATATATTAAAACAATTTTGTAATATTGCAACAATTTTAGCGAATGAAACACCTTTAAACAATACAAGAAAGTATGAGACGAACGACATTTTATCGCTACCGTTTCTTCCTGACTTTGGCAGCTATTTGGCTGCTCACTCTTGAAGGAATGGCACAAGGTGCGTATAACCGTACCATTCACGGTATCGTGACCGATGAAAATAACGAACCGCTTCCTGCGGCATACGTTAAACAGGTAGTTGAGGCAGAAGGCAATTCCATTGCCGGCATCATCACAGACATGAACGGTCATTTCAGTCTGACACTTCCCAAATCAACACAAGAAATCGAGGTTTCCTTTGTAGGCTACGAAACCCAGCGGGTTCGCCTGACGGCAGCAGTTGATTATGCCATTCACCTCCAGCCTGCTACCGAACTGCTGGACGAAGTGGTAGTGACGGGTTATCAGACCATTTCGAAGGAGCGGGCAACAGGAGCTTTCTCGAAAGTAAATGCCGATCAGCTGGAAACCCAACGCATACCGGACATCAGTTCGATGCTGGAAGGACGGGTGGCCGGATTCAGCGACGGGCAAATCCGTGGAGTCACTTCCATGAACGGACTGACTACTCCTTTGTATGTCATCGATGGTTTCCCTGTAGAGAAGACTACCAATGATGGTTACGGCAATTGGATAGAAAGCGTGCCCGACATGAATCCTGAAGACATTGAAAGTATTACCGTACTGAAGGATGCAGCCGCCACTTCCATTTACGGAGCACGTGCGGCAAACGGCGTTGTGGTTATTACTACCAAGCGTGCCAAGAAAGACCAGCTCAACATTTCATTCTCTGCCACACTTACCGTACAGCCTTATTCTACCTATGCCGACAAGTATCTTGCTGATGCTGCCACTATGATAGGACTGGAAAGAGAATGGGCAGCACAGAATCCTAATTTGCAGGGAGAAGGGGCTTCTGCTTATGCGCAAAGCCTGTTGGATGACAATACCTACACATCGCAAGGAATCCGCGCCCTGTTAGGGTATTATGCCGGAACACTGTCCGAAGCCGATATGAACGCGCGCCTGACATCACTGGCATCGCGCGGTTATCGTTATTACGATGATATAGAACGCTACGGCATGCGCAATCCTTTTACGCAACAATACAACCTGAGCATCGGTAAAGGAAGCGAACGAAACACATTCAATGCTTCGGTCAGCTATCAGGGACAACAGATGAGCGACAAGTTTTCGGATAACCGCTCCATTGGTATCAACCTGCAGAACTCGACCCAAATTACCCGATGGCTGACCTTGGAGGTAGGCACTTACCTCAATTACGGAAGCGGTACAACGCAAAGTTACAGTCTTTTCTCGCCAGGATATACGTATATGCCTTACGATGGATTGATGAACGATGACGGTACGCGGTATACCAACCGGCAGGAAGACCGTTACAACGCATCACAAATGAGTACGCTGGTTTCCAACGGGCTGTATAACCTCGATATTACGCCATTGGACGAAACTGGAATGAATCTGACAGACCATCGTAATTTCAGCAATCGTACTTTCGCTCGCCTGAGTTTTAAGTTCACCGATTGGCTGAAATATACGGCTTCGTTTCAGTATGAATATGCGAACTACACGACCGAACAACTCCAGAATAAGGAATCGTATGATGTGCGTAATACCATTAATACATACGCCTCGGCAAACGGTGATGGTACGGCTACGTTCAATATCCCTTACGGCAATATCTTCTTTACCTCGGGAAATGTAACCCATGCCTATAACTTCCGCCAGCAGCTGGATTTCGACAAGACATTCGGCGGCATACATGAGGTAACGGCACTTTTCGGAACCGAGACGCGCGAGAACAAGAATAACTTCGACAACCGTACCTTATATAATTACGACCCCGACCTGCTGACGTATTCACTCATCGACCAAGCTGCGCTCAGTACCATGGGAAGCATTTGGGGATGGGGCAGTTTCGGAACTGGGAATGTAGCATACATCAATGAACTGACCAACCGTTATGTGTCATTTTATGGTAATGCGGCATATACGTACGACGGAAAATATACCGTGACCGGCAGCATCCGTTGGGATAAAACAAATCTGTTTGCAACTGGTTCGAAATATCAAAAGCGTCCCATCTGGTCAGTCGGTGCGGCGTGGAATGTCAACCGTGAGAAATTCATGCACGATATTGATTGGATAAACATGCTTAAATTACGCTTCAGTTATGGTATCGGGGGTAATATCGCCAAAGATTCGGCTCCTTATATGACTGCTTATTATAACAATAATATGCATGTGGGCGGAATTTCCGGAACCATACAAAGTCGCCCTAATCCTGATTTGCGTTGGGAAAAAACAACCACTACCAATATCGGTATTGATTTTTCTCTTTTGAAAAACCGTCTGAACGGTTCTATCGAATATTACAATAAGAAAGGTTCCGATTTGCTTGCCAATACAAACGGTGTGCCTACCGAAGGTTGGGGGTATAGCACCTATACCATTAACAACGGTAAGATGACCAACCAAGGATTCGAACTTTCGCTTTCAGGCACCGCTATCAGCACGCGAGATTGGACATGGGACATCGGCGGCGTATTGGGATACAACAAGAATAAAGTGACATACGTCAACGTAGAAGCACCTGTTTCTTACTTGGTTATTGATTATCCTTCTGCTTATCCGCGTGTGGGGAATCCTTACAATGCCATTTATGGATATCAATGGGCGGGATTGAGCGCTACCGGTACTCCGCAAGTATATGATGCAGAGGGAAACCTGTTTACTGATATGGAACCGACTGAAATAGAAGATCTCATTTATTTGGGAACCACAGTACCTGTTTACAGTGGTGCTATCAATACTACATTGCGTTGGCGCAACTGGGAATTGGCTGCACAGTTCCTTTTCGAGGGAGGACATAAGATGCGCAATACCAATGTGGCTTATCTCTCCGGTATGGGTCCCGTAAGCAAGCGCATTGCTGACCGCTGGCAACAACCCGGTGACGAAGCACATACGGATGTGCCACGTTATATCTCTTCGGAAAGTACTCTTTACAATTACAATTACTATAATATGTACGCCCGTTCTTCGGTTAACGTTATTGATGCCAGCAATTGGAGGATGAAGAACCTTTCGCTGACTTATCGTCTGCCAAGCAGTGTATGCGACAAATTGTATGTGAAGAACGCACGCATCATGATAGGTATGGAAAACGCGTTTACCGTAGCCAAAAGTGATGATGCCAAATACTTACTGGGTGGCTATGCCAAGCCGAATTACCTCTGTGGTATTTACCTGAACTTTTAACTAAAATGATTACAGATTTATGAAACACGTCATTTACATCTATATGCTTGTATGCGGGCTGGTTTTCAGCTCCTGCAACGATTATCTGGATATTGTGCCAAAAGGTAATAAAATTCCGTCTACTCTTGCCGATTATGAAGCTCTGTTGCGTGATGAGTATGCTATCGGACAGACTTCCATCAGCAATGCCCTTTATTTGCTGAATGACTATTACGTAACGGTCTCTAACCTGAATAGTCCCACCCTGACCCGTGCTAACTATATGTGGGATGAGACTGCTGATCGTATCTTGTTGAACAATGCCGATGAAAGTACATATTATCAGCTTTATGCTGCTATCTCTTCGTGCAACCTGATTGTAGAAAACGTGCCTTCTGCCACCGAAGCCACTGATGCCGAACGTGCCGAAGTCATCGCTTATGCCAAAGTTATCCGTTCCCTTTGTTATTTCGTATTGGCAAACTATTATGCCGATACGTATGATGCGGCAACCGCCGGCGAAAAGCTGAGCGTACCCCTCATCACAAGTGCCAATATCAATGCTCCTTCGCAGCAAGTGACCATACAGGTTATATACGACTTCATCATCCAAGGAGTGCAGGAAGCAATTGACGGTGGATTGCCCGAACAATCGATGACCGTGCTTCATCCCAATCTGGGCGCCGCATACGCCCTGCTGGCACGTGTATATTTGCAGATGCAGAATTACAGCGAAGCATTAAGCTATGCCAACTTAGCTCTTGGACAAAATGACCAGCTTTACGACTGGAACGCTTATTACGATGAACATCGTTCCACGATTGAGAATCCGGAAGACTATACCGGACTACCCACACCTACCGATTACTCGTATGTGGAGAACTATTATTTCCGTTGCGGAAACGGTTCGCCAAACTACACGACCAATGAACTCAATATACCGGTAGAGCGTGCCGAACGTTTTGAAGAGGGAGATGCACGTTTCTTATCCCGTTGGAAACTTTATTCGCAAAACCAAGACACGTACTACCGTGGAGTAGGAAACGGTTATTTCAACTGGGGAGGACTGACCACTACAGAAGTTTATCTTATCAAGGCAGAATGCCAGGCACGTCTGGCACATGGAGGAGATTTCACAGAAGCGATGAACACCCTGAACGCTGTGCGCCAAACCCGTATCCGTCCCGAAGTATACCAGCCGCTGACTGCCTCGACATTAACCGAAGCTATCGAACTGATTCGCCGTACCAAAGACAATGAACTGATATTCTCCATTGTACCCTTTGCCGATGCACGCCGCTTCAACCAAGAAGGTACGTATGCACGCACCATGACGAAAACCTACGAAGGTGAAACTTATACGCTTCGTCCGGATTCTCATCTGTGGACAATGCCTTTCCCGGCAGGTGCTATTAACAATCCCGGAAACGGAAGCATTCAACAAAACGTGTCTAAATAAAAATACATAAAACAACAAGTATGAAAGTAACAAACTTAATGCAAATCTTGCTGCTGGGAACCCTTACGGCAGCTTGTACATCCCAAGCCCCTAAAGACGGTTATCTGATAAGTGGAACGATTGAAGGACTTCCAGACAGTGCCTACGTGCAACTCATGCCAGTATGTCACGAAAAAAGTGACCCGATAGCCGACACTCTGGCAATCGGAGGCAAATTCACCTTTATCGGGAAAATGGAAGAACCCCGCGCCGTATTACTTACCGTAAAAGACGCCTACGGCTCGCGCCGCCTGATGCTGGAAAATACAGCTATCGAAATCAAAGGTGCGGTTGTATCGGAAGATGTGAATGGAACTCCCTCGTATAGTCTCGACAAGTTATCCGTAAGTGGGTCTCCCCTGACAGCCCGTTACGATTCGCTGATGGCGGTACGCGGTCGTATGGATTCTCTATTCAATGCCAACCAGCAAGAACATAAAGCTCTCCTCGATGCTATACAAGAAGCCTATCAGGCAAAAGACCAGGCAAAAGTGGCAGAGTTGCGTGCAAGCGAGGCCGGTAAGCAAATGGCAGAAGATGAAATGCGTTTCTTCCAGACCGTAGATTCTGTTTATCGCCAAACGGTAATGGAAAACAAGGACACTTACTGGGGACCGTTGCTGATGATTTCGCTCACTTCTTACATGAACGAAGGCATGCGCTCGTGGTACGAAGAACTCTCACCTGCCGCACAAGCCTCTTATTATGGAAAACTGGTGAAAGACGAACTTTACCCGACTGGTAAAATTGGTGATAAGATGCCTGAATTTATGGTAAAAGATGCATCGGGAAAAGAAATCACTCTCCAAGAACTCTGCCAAGGAAAGAAATACATCCTGATTGACTTTTGGGCATCGTGGTGTAATCCGTGTCGCAAGGAAATTCCTAATATCAAAAAACTTTATGCACAGTACGCTTCTGAAGGTTTTGAGGTAATCAGTATTTCCATTGATAAGAAAAAAACCGATTGGGAAAAAGCTGTAAAAGAAGAACAGTTGAAATGGCCTAACTTCTTGGATGAAACCGGAGTGGCAAAGCTTTACAAGGTAAGAGCTGTTCCGACCATGTATCTGATAGATGCCGAAGGTCGGATGGTCGGTGATAATCTGAGAGGAGAAGCGTTGGCAGAAAAATTGGCTGATTTATTCGATTGACTTTGACTTCATTATGCCAATATGCAGTTACGGAAATGCAATGGATTTTTTCAGATGCATTTCCGTGATTGTTTTATATACAGCCTCTGGTAAGTTGAGATAATGCATGCATATATCTGCGTGAGGATGTGTAATATGGCTTACGCTTTCATCAACTTGTATGGTATAAGTTTCTGGCTACTGTTTAGCATAAAGATAAACCTGATCCAGCAGTATGCCTTCGTCTATCGCATGTACCGTCAATCGGTGTGAAGTGGATTTGCCGAGAGGAAAAGTGATGCGTCGCACAGCTTGGTTGGAAAGGATGTTTTGCTTCCATTCTTCGCTTCTTCCATACGTGCGGTACGAAATGATGTCCGACGGCTGACCGTCTACTTCTACCCGGATGCGCAGGTCTTTTCCATTGATGGGATGAGTGGGCAGGAAGCGGAGTTCCACCTCTACTGAATCGGCACGGCAATTCTCGAAGCTGAAGGATACAGCCTCACCTTGGCGGATGCCTGCTGCTTTGCCCTCGTAGCCCAAGTGTTCCCACATCACGGGATTACCTTCAGCGGCTTCCAGTGCGTTCCATTTATAAAGGTACGGGCGGTCGGGCTTCAGTGATTCCGCAGTATGCGTTTCGGGAATGGGCAGAAATACCGCTAAGTTGCGCGGCTTGTAGTCCATAATGCCTTTCCACTTCGGCGTATTGTAGTGGCGGGTAAGGGAAACGATGCTGTCGAATGCTGCTGTGCTTTGCTTCCAGTCTGCTTTGCCGTGACGTGCCAGTTGGGCATAGAGGCATTTCTTGTTCATTTGGGAAGCTCCCTGAATGGGGTATTGTACTAGCTGGTAATACGTAGCCTGTTTGGTTTCAGGCATGAGTCTGCCCCATATAGCAGCTTTGTCTTCCAGTTCCTGATAGGCGGCAAGCCGTGTGTGGATAAACGATTCGCTCCACGGCAGATCACTTACTATTTTGTACTGTGGGTCTTTCTCCTCAGTACGTGTGCCTCCCATGAATTCCGGCTTGCGGATATGGGCAAGGCGATAGTGCTCTTGCATCATCGGAAGCAGGTAGGCGGATGCCTGCGTACCGAACTCGCGGGCAAGAAAGTTTTGCAGATGTCGGGTTACTCCTTCCTGTTCTATCTGGTTTATATTCCAAGCCATGTCCATAAACAATTCTATCTGATATTCGGCAGGTTTGATATCTCCTACATTTAGAATCCACATCTTACGGATGCCGCGGTCGTAGGCGGTCTTCATCTGTTGGTAGATGAGATATGGGCTGAGGGTGGATAGCCACAAATAGTCGTGTGGGCGCCCCCAGTAAGATATGTGGTAATAGATACCGTTGCCGCCCGGGCGTGCCGCTTCTTCTGCAGTAGGGAAATGGGTGATATATCCGTAATTGTCATCGCACCACATCAGAGTCACGTCTTCGGGTACTTCCAACCCTGCATTGTACACATCGAGTACTTCTTTATACGGTATCAATACTTGTGGCACGCGGGTTACATCGCCTTTGTATTTCGCCAGCAGTGCCCGCTGGTCTTTCAATATGTCGGTCAGTGCCCGCTTCTGTTCGTCTACGGTCTTGGCACCTAACATTCCGCTATCGTGTATGCCACGCATGCCTAACGTATAGATGTCATCCGATTGGCGGAGCAATTTTACCCGTTCTTCCCAAAAGGCTAGCACGTTTTCGCGATTGGTCAGGTAATTGTAGTCGCCTTTGCCCACGCGTCGCCATTCACCGTTGGTATTGCGCATCATTGGTTCGCAATGTGAAGTGCCGAGGTAGATGGCGTAACGGTCTGCTATTTCTTTGTTGCCTTCGGTAAAGAAGAAAGGTACCGAACATTCGTGCATTGCCGGCCAAAAGGTATTGGCACGCAGGCGTAAGAGCAGTTCGAAAATGCGTGCATGGGTTTTCGGACCGATTTGTCCCTTTATATTCGAAGGTTCGTGGTTGGTGTAGCTCCAAGGCATCAGTCCCCAGTCTTCATCGTTGATGAAGATGCCCCGGTAGGGTACCGTCGGATAGTCCAGCTTGCAGAAGCCCGCTTCGATGCGCCATTCCGTTTTTTTCTCCGGTGTAGCGTCTGCCCACCATTCCCAAGGCGATACGCCCAGCATACATGAGAGTTCTAAGATGCCATATGCTGTACCTCGTTTGTCGCTACCAGCCACCAATAGTTTTCCGTTTTTTAATACTTTAATGAAAAAAGCCTCCGGATGTTCGTCCAGGCAAGAAAGGTCTATCCCTTCTCTTTTTGCCACTTTTTCCGGAAGTGTACTCTTTCCTTGCGTTCCTATATAGATATCCCCTTCGGTTTCCATAACCGAGAAGGGTTGCGAAAGTACGGCTTCGCAATCCCGTTTCAGTAAGTCCAATGCAACCTGCACTACGGGTTCTTCACCTGATGCACAAGCCACATTCATCGTGCTACCTGTTTTCCATACAAAGTCTGTTGCTCCCAAAGCGCAAGAGGCAAGCCAACAGCATACAACAGTTAACCATAGTTTTCCCATAATTTCTTTATTGATGTTTTCTGCAAAGGAAAGGCATTTTCCAATATCCGTACATGGATTATTGTGTCTTTTTACTGGGAATTTGTGCATTATTGATGTTTGGTCTTTATTGCAGCACGTTTTTTCGGGAACTTGTTGAGGATAATGCGGTATGAACAAAAAAACAGGAATGAGTGTTATGTTGTTTATAGGATGAATTGCTTCTATGATATGTATGTTATTTTGCTATTTTTTACTGTATTATGAGACGATTTTTGTTTGGCTTATGTCTTATATCTTGTTTGCATGTCAGGGCACAGGAAGAGAAACAACAGGTTTGGGGATGCGATTTGTATGCATCGTTTGACAATTACGGATGCTGGAGTGTGGAACCATCCGTCACATTCCGTCCTGTTTGTTATGCGGGAGTGTCGGTGGGTATATTTTATAGTAGGCCATTTGTCGCAGATTATTCATTCAACGGGGTTACGTCTGATAACCGTTTGCGGTGGAGTGTGGAAGATGTGGAAAGCATCGGAGAAATATTTGCCTTTCGCTCTTCTCTCAGCCTGTTTACACCTCCTGTGCTTTTGGGCAGTGATAAAGAGTATGCACTTTATCTTACGGTATCGCCTGGTGCTACCGTTCCTTTTGTTGCAGATCGAAGGGTAGTCATTGATTATTATCCTAATCAAGCTGGAGCCTGGACTGCCATTCATCAGGAATCGATAAAAAATAGAGGGGCACGTAAAGTGTTTTGGCATATACGTACAGCACTGACTTTGGAAGTTGATGAACATCTGGCTTTTTTGCTGGCTTATACGTGTTCCGATTTTGATCCTTATGCTTCTTTCCGTAATTTGGTATGGGAAGGCAGGTGTTTCGAGGCAAAGAAGCACAGATTGTCGCATATGGTTTCGATTGGAATAGGTATTCGTTTCTGAAGTTTATATACATTAGACAGCCTTGCATCTCTGTATGGTAGAATATGGTATGGATGTTCTTTAGATTAGTCCAATAAGGATGCGCAAAATGAATATATACTTACTTTGCCGTTGCAGTTATCTTCGTAGGCTGTAGCAGTTATCTGAAATTGCTTATGAATATATCTTCGTTTTGCAGACATGTTAAATAGAAGGGATGTTCATAAATTGTTGAAAAAGCAAAGTGATGACATTGTTTTTTTGTCCCGTCTGAACAAAAAGCGGTTATCGGTTGTTGTATTGCTGGTGCCGGAAAAGAGTTCCGGCCGTTTGTAATTGATTGACTATTTATTTAATCAACCAACTGACAAGATGAAAAAAAGTTTTTGGATTACGTTCTTATGCAGTCTGATGCTGACGGCTTGTAGCCGGGAAGAATGGATGAAACCTCCAGGAGGGGAGGGAAGCAAGGCAGTCTTTGTCTTGCAATGTGCCGATTATGAAGGTGAAGATGTTCCGTCACGCCTTGTTACAAGCAAGGGCAGGACATACGACCGTGTTGTTTTTTATGTAGCGGACGAGGCAGGGCGTGTAGTGACCAACCTGAAAGGATTTTATGATTATGCAGCTTCAGAAATACACCTTGAAGGTTTGCAGGAAGGAGATTATACCTTGCTGGTATTGGGTATCCGGGGGGATGTCGGACAAGATGGGGTTTCTATCCGCGAACTGAATAATGTATCCGAGCCTTGGCTGATATTTCCTGCTCAATTGTCGAAACCGCTGGAAGCGGATTATTTCTATTCACGTACTTCTTTTTCTGTTTCCCGGAAACTGGGGGTAGACGGAGCCGAGATTATTGTTTCGGCACCCGGGCAGATTGTGCAACGACGGATAGCCGGCAGGGTGGACTTTTCGTTCGCTTTTCGCAATCCTTACGTGCGTACCGCGGTCGTACACAAGGAAGTGATATGGGATGCAGTGTCTTTTTATACGACTCTTTCGGGCGACGGTTCGCTTTCGGACGAGGTGGATATGCAGCCTGCGGTCTGGCCGCTTGATTCGGTAGCTTCTTTTTGCTTGCCTCCAGCTTCCGGTGAAGTGCCTCTGCAGGGAACGGTCACGGTATTGACACGCGATTATCGGAAGAATCAGATAGAGCGGACGTATGATTTTACCGTCGATTCGTTGGTTTCAAACCGTATTTATCGGGTGCATACTCCGGTTGTACATCCCGATGATAAGGCAGGAGTGATGTTTGTTACTCCAATGGCGTATGAAGAAGGCGGGCACGCGAAAATCTTGCAAGATGAAGAGCGGAAAGAAATCTATACGGATACCCGCCAGCGTTCGTTCGACACTTCTCAGCCTTTACAGGTAGAGATAACCGATGACGGGCGTTTGCACATGCGCTTTTATTCACCGCGTGATTTGAGTGATGTGCTGGTACGTGCCCGTTTTCCTTCGGTGAGCGATGAATACATTGACTTGGCTTACTTTGATACGGTACCGGCTTTTGCCGATTTTTACGGTCAGATTCCGCTTTTCACTTCAGAATGTATGTATCGTACCGTTTCGGGGAAATGGATAAAAGTGCCTCCGAAACCGTTGACGGCTGCCCTTGATGCCAGTTACGAAGTGATTTCGGGCGATGCTTATTGGGAAAAGCTGCAAGCCATCCGTCATGGTTGGAAGGTGACTTTCAACCTGTATGGAGGTGATCCCGACCAGCCTAATGGCGGACCGGCAGGAAACTGGATGGGAATCCGTCCGGTGCATTGCCGTGAAGTGGTGGCGTTTTTCCTTAATTTCACCTATATGATTGATATGCAAGAACACGAGGATATCTTGCGTGCCAACGAGGACCGTCTTTACGGAAATGGAGGAGTAACCGACAAGGTAAGTGCTGAAACCGTATTGAAGCAGATGCGCCAGCCTCGTTCATTGCGGGTAGGATTGGTCTATACGGGAAATGGAGTGCTCGGGCTGGGCGGAGGCGATGTGTTCGGGGCGTATCAGGGTGCTTGGCTCAGCCATTATACCGATACGTATGCCTGCGAGGTGATGTTTCACGAACTGGGGCACGTTATGGGGTATAGCCACGATAGTGCGTTTACTTACGGGCCGTGGGCACAGGAGCTGATGAATCAGTTTTATGTAGACCATTTGTATTTGATGCCTATTGATTCGCCTGATTATCTGAAAAGCAAACAGAGTCCGGCTCTTTATAAATAATGAGTAGTTTAAAATGTAAGGAGTTATGAAGAAAAAGAGAATCATTTTATATGCATTGGGAGGCCTGTTGCTTGCAGGATGTACCCGGGAAACGATGTCGGTCCCTTCGGTGTCGGAAGGAGAAATCATTGCCCGTGTGTCGGTGGATGATTTGGAAGGGAATGGGATAGAGCAGGATGCACGTATCCTGACGATACAAGGATATCGGTTTGAAGGGGAGGTGCTGAAAGAAATCATTACTTCATTCCGTGCGGGAGAAGACGGCAGCTATATCTTTCATCCCCAAAGGGCGGAAGGAGAAATCTGCCTGCTTGCCAATGCCGGAAAGGTAAGGAATTTGCAGGAGGTGTTACCTGATGTAACAACCAAATCGGAGTTTCTGAAACTAAGTGCCGATAAAGATGAATTGGCATCCGAAGAAGGTGGTCTGGCAATGAGCGGATGGATGGATCCGAACGGGATTTCGTCGGGGAAAAGCGAAGTATCGCTGAGGCGTAGCGTGTCGCGGATAGACCTTTCTTCTTTTGATAAAGGAGTAAAGGTACACCGTGTTACGGTTTCCCATATTTACCGGCAAGGTTATTTGAATGGTCAGGAATCGGTAGAAACACCAGATGGTGCCTCTACGTATGATTTTCGGAAAGAATATGTAGCTTTTGAGAATGGTAGTGAATGCTTGTTTTATTTGCCCGAACAGACAAATAACAAGTTGCAGGTGGAAATACTGGCTTCGTTCGATGGAGCGCAGCATCGGTTGGAAACTTCTTTGCCTGCCGCAATCCGGCGCAATGTGGTTTATACACTCTCGGTTTATGGAAGAGGGGGAAACCTGTCGGTATCGGTGACCGAAGACAATTGGCAAGCTGGTGGTGAGACAGAGTCCGGCCTTCAATTGAATGGGCTGGTCGATGTGGATGCTTCCCGCTTGTCGGAAGGTGTCCGTGTCAACCTTTCGAGAGATACGGTATTCATTCCTTATACACGTTCCGATTCACATCTGGTATTGCTGGGAGAATCCGGGGCGGATGTAGAAATAGAAGGGCAGGTAGACGGGGTTGTTGTACAACGGGTGGCAGGCAGGGGGCTGCAACCAATAGCCGACATATCTGTTTCGACCAGTATGCGGATGCCCGGAACAGAAGAGGAATATATATACTTGGAGGTATATCGGCAAAACGTGTATGCGGGCAGAGTCGTTTTGGTGGTCGAACCCAGTCCCATCCGACTGGAAGGACAAATCAAGTTGAACGAGCAGGGAATATGCGATTTCGACCGTTATGTTGAGGGTGAATTGGGACGTTTGACTCTTCCTGCCGGCAAGATAGCCGGTATGGAGTTTGATTCTGGCACTTCCCGTTGGATAAAGCTGGCGCCTGATGGAGAAACTTACCGCATCGTAGGCGGATGGAAACCGAACGACCCTCAGGCGGACGGACGTGTGCAGGAAGGCAGGTTGGTCATATCTGATGCAGATGGAAAGAACCGGGAAGTATATGTGATACGCCGGCGAAACTGGGGGCTTCCGGTGGTGAACATCAACGGTACGTGGTGGTGTAAATACAATTTGCGCGGAAATGTGAAAACATTCAGCGACCAGATATTGGCCGGTACAGATCCGGCAAAGGAAATAGACTTGGCAACTTATTTGAGCACGTGCGACGAAAACGAACTGTTGCATTTGCTGGGATATCAGTATCAGGCAGGTTATCCCGACGGATATCCGTTGAAGCACAACGAAACGGCTTTTTATTATGAAGGTATGCGAAACTCTGCCGAAAATTTCGGTCTGTTATCTTCCGAAGAAATGGCTCCTGAAGGATATCAGATACCTGATTACGATGATTATGCCTTTTTTACCCGGAATACGGATTTCAATTTGGGCGGACAGGGAACGCATACGTACCGGAACGCGGCAGGGCAGGAGCTGACGGTCACGATAACCGAACGGGAAGTATCGTTCGAAGGACATCTGTATGGAGTAATTGCCTTTTATGAGTTTCAGTACGAAGGTGCCCGCTGGGTACTTTGTGGGTTGGGACATCAATGGAACACCACTCCTGGAAGCATTGCCCGGATGTCGTTGTTGCTTGCCACGCATGGGCATTCTTCGAACACGTGGGTAATGGAAGGATATGCGCATACAGAAAAACCGGGTGAGAACTGGTTGAAGTATGTGCCGCAGAACAATACAAAAACACGTACGATACGTTGCATAAAGAAACCGGTGGAATATATATATGAATAAATGAATGTTGAACAAATGATTATCAAAAACAAAAAGTGTATGAGAAAAATGACAAACGCGAAAACAGTATGGATGGGAAGTTTATTGTTTGGTATGTTCGGAACAATGGCTTGTGCCGATTCTGAGCATCCCGGTAATGAAGAAACGGCTGTAAGGCCTGTTGTCAAAGCCAGAGTAGCAGGTTATGACCAGCTGGCTGACACTGTAGACGGTGAAGACAAGGTAGAGCATATACAGGCTTGTCAGTTTATCGGAGGAACATTGGCTAAGGTGTATGACGACTTGGCTTTCGATGGTTCCGCTTTCAATTTACAGTTGACCGATTATGAAGGGGCGCTGTATGTGATAGCCAATACCGAAGGAATGATTGATTTGAACGCATTGCACGACCGGCGCATCACCGAAGACGAATGGAAACAGACCGTGCTGAACTTGAAGGAAGGGAAGGAAGTGCACTTCTTTAGCGGCAGTTTGAGTCTGGATAGCTTTGACAAGTCGCAGACCGAGCTTCCCTTGTCGATGAAACGAGGAATGGCACGCTTTGACATTGACCTGCAAACGGCAGGTACGGCATCTGTCGAAAGTCTGACATTGAAGAATGTGGCACGTTCGGTTTATCTGTTTGCCAAACCGGATGCCCATTCGCCTACAGGAGTAGAGCGCAAGGATACAACGGTCGTATTCTCCCGGCCGCTTACGGCAAATACTCCTGGTGTGTTGTACGTGTACGAGCAGGCAAATGAAGGGCTGGAGGTAAGTGTTACCGCAGTGATTGACGGCGAGCGGAAGACACTGACCAAGGTTTTATCGGAACCTGTGATACGCAATACAGTCAATAAGATTATCGTGCGTAAAGACTATATCAGTGTGAATCTGAATGTGAGCTTCGATGAATGGGAGCCAGGCAATGATACGGAATTGGAAGCGAAACATGCTTCTTAAACGTTTAAGGCATGTTTATGAAAACAAGGTTGTATATAATCGGTTTGCTCTGTAGCCTGCTGTTTATCTCTTCCTGTTCCGACAGATGGGAACAGGAGGAAACAGTTGCCTCCGGGACAGCGGAACTATGTATCAGCAGATCTTCGTTTCAGGTGGCTGGAAAGCCGTCTCCGCTTTCTGGAGAAGACGAGATAACATCGCTTAGGGCATACCGTTTCGAAGAAGGCGTTTTGCAGAAAGTGTATGAGCCGTTATCGGTCGGGGGAGATGATTATCGTCTGCCGCTCGACCGGCTTTCGGGTACACTTTATGTAATAGCAAATGAAGAACCTGCGTGTGAAGAAGGAACGACAAAAGAAACAGATTGGTTGCAAACTGTACTGACAGCTGACCAGCACCGGATATCGAATTATTTTACCGGAAAAGCAGACTTGTCAGGCAAGATGGGAAAGGCTGTTTCAATACCGTTGGCTTTAACGCGTGGAGTAGCCCGTTTCGATTTCCGAATAGAAGTACCGGAAGGGACGGTATCGGTGAATCGTTTTGCGGTGAAACAAGTGGCACGGCAGGCTTATCTTTTTCCAGGGGATGCAGTGCGTTCGCCCGAAGGGACAGCCAAGGAAGACTGCATCATCAGTACGCCGGATGCGCCCCTGACACGCGATTCGTTAGGAATACTGTATGTGTACGAACAGGCTAATCCGGATTTGTCGGTGAGTCTGGAAGCAGAAATAAATGGCAAGGTGTATGCTTTCGAACAGCCGTTGCCGTCAGGTATCCGGCGCAATACGGTATATGCCATCGTATTGCGGAAGGATGTGTTGCAGGTTGATGCACAACTGACGGTGGAAGCTTGGGGAGAGGGAGATAGTACGGCAGCATATCCCGACCTGACTGCCCCTCCGCAAGTAGATGCCGCGGCGTCAGAATTGCCTGCCGGAGCCGAAGTGACCGCAGGGAAAGATGGCGTGAATCTGCCATACGGACCTGTAGAAATGGTACTGGCAGTAGCGTGTGACGATGAATTGGAATTGCTCCCGGTAGATGCTTCGGCATCGTTGGAAGTGGAGCCGCTTGCCGGTCAGGGGTTGTTTGAGGGCAGACAGCGGTTCCGTATCCGCAAGCCGCTTTTCCCTCCCGAACAGCCACCTGTCGAAACCGCTCTTCGCTTTCGCCGTAAAGGAATGCAGTACGTGTATCCTGAAGATGTAATCACGCTGAGGCTTTCCGGGAACCCCAGCCAGCTTTCGGGAAAATTACAGTATGCCGTCGGGACGTATGCCTTCGATTTCGACCGTTATATAGATAATGAGCTGGGTGTATTTACATTGCCTGCAGAGAAAGAATTGACGGTGGAATACGAAGCGGGCGAAGATGCGTGGATAAAGCTTGACCCTGTTTCTGTAAGAAGCGGAGAAGGTGCGTATCGGGTGCTGGCAGGCTGGCGCCCGAATGACGTTACGGCAAACGGGCGCAGGCAGTCGGCTACGCTGGTCATCCGCAACCGTGCCAATGGCTCGCAGCGCGAGGAATATACCGTGTCTCGCCGCAACTATGGATTGCCAGTGACGTGGATGCACGGCATCTGGTGGTGCAAGTACAATGCCCGTGGTGATTCCCGCTCGTTCGAAGACCAGGTGCTTTCGTCCGATGATCCGGCGCGCCGCGCAGGCCAGACCGTTTTCGAGTACTTGGGAGCGTGCCCGCCCGAAGCGTTTTTTGATTTGTGGAAATGGGCATATCAAGGTGACAGCGGCACAGGGTTGCAGGTAATAGACAAAAACGGTACGGCGGCATTGGATGGCTACAAGCACCAGGTGTCCGTGCATATCAACCGGCTGCCTGCCGATGCGCTTGCCCCCGAAGGTTACGAACTTCCGTCGATGGAAGATTTCAACCGCATCTTTGACGCGACCGATTACGTCTGGGTGATGTGGAACGGCACGCACACGCTGCGCACTCCGTGGGAAGGGCACAGTCAGGTGAAGCGGCTGCAGAAGCGGAGAAACGATGTGACGGTAGGCAATGTAGCCTTGCCCAGTCTGATTCTCATCGAGATGTGGAGCCCCGATTTCCCCGAGCATGAACCGGTTACGTGGTATGGCGTGGCATCGCAGTGGAACGACAGCGAAGGTGTCTTTCATAACGGGCATTACAACAATATACTCTTTGGCGTACACTCGCCGGAAGGTACAGGTTGGTTTATTCCCGGGAAAAACGATGCGCTTTATTTGCATAAGAACGGCGGCGCAGCCAAGGACACGCGCGTGCTGCGTTTCCGCAAGTCGGAGGTGGAGTATGTGTATTGAGCTTTTCTTGAAACGCAGATTTATAGGTTGGGATTTCGTGCCCTCAACAAGGGGAAGCTTTCGTAGCTATGGCAACTCTTCGTATATTTCAAAATCCAAGTTTCGGATTGAGAAGCTGTTTTGATTTCATTCGATAAATTTGTTAAGCATGATTTGTATGAATGCAATCTGTACCATAGCTTCCGCAGTTTCAGCAAGGAATTCGTAATCGATGGTCAGCCTTCTGAAGTTTTCCAGCCATGAGAAAGAGCGTTCTACAATCCAACGTTTGGGCAGTACCTGAAATTTGGACGGACATTCGTCCGGTCTGAGTACGACCTCCAATATCCATCCGAATTTCTTCTTGACCCAATCAGTCAAATCTCCCCTGTAGCCTCCGTCCGCCAAGATTTTCACCAAGCGCGGAAATTTATAAGCGAGTTTTTCTATGGCTTGTGGGGTGCCCTTGCTGTCATGCAGGTTGGCTTCATGGATTGCGACGGCTAACGGAAGGCCGAGCGTATCGACTATGATGTGCTCTTTCCGTCCCTTGATTTTCTTGTTCCCGTCTATACCACGGTCAGAATCAACATGATGGGAGGTCTTTACGCTTCTGGAATCCATGATGCCAAGACTGGGACTTTCCTGCCGTCCCTGCCTGTTTACGGATAAAAGAGTGCAAGGCATCCATCACCTCTTCAAACACACCTTCAAGCTTCCACTTGCGGAAGTAGTAATAGACGGTTTGCCAAGGGGCGAAGTCAGAAGGAAGCATACGCCACTGGCAGCCGGTCTTGTTGATATAAAGGATGGCATTCATTATCTCTTTAAGCGGATGTTTTCGGTTCCTCGCTTGCGGCTCTAAAATATTTTTTATAACTTGCCACTGTTTTTCAGTCAGGTCGGTTGGATACTGTGTCATAACTTTATTGTTTGGTACCTTTAAAGATATAACATTTTTCCAATTGACCGACTGATTTGAGATCTGAAGATGCTTATAACATTATTCTTGAATCAATTCAAAACAGTTTCTAAATAACCAGGGCTGACGCATTACTTAATAAAATGATGAAATCAAGTAATGCGTCAGCCCTGGTTATATGCATCGGAGGTTTCGGACTTGTGTATCATGTTTCGCAGCTTGCTTTTTCTGCGCTTTCTGCTTCGTTCGTTGTGTGGATTGTTTCACCGGATTGTGGATAAATTCCACAATGGCTTTCCTTTTCCGTAGTGTGTTTTTAGCTGAATAGCCCGCTAATCCTTTGTTTTGTAGAAAGTTGCTATTATTAACAATCGAAGAGGATGTTTGGTGCTTGTTTTGCAGTAGACGAAAGCAGCTAAAATCAGAAAACTTATGTTAAGATTGAAAGTATTGTTTATGTTTACTGCCTTTTTCTTGTTTGGTCAGGCTGTTTCAGCCCAAAACCGGACATTGCAAGGGCTTATTACATCTGCAGAAGACGGCGAACCGTTGATTGGTGCCGTTGTTGCGGTGAAAGGGAATGAGACACAGGGCACTATAACGGATATCAACGGTCATTATACGTTGGAAATAGCTTCAGACGCCTCGGTGTTGATTGTTTCGTACGTTGGAATGAAGACGCAGGAAGTGCGTATTCCTTCTTCAAGAAACAAGGTGAATATTATTTTGCAGCCTGATACGCAAGTCTTGCAAGAAATTGTGGTAACGGGTTACGGTAATTTTACAAAGTCTTCTTTTACAGGCTCTGCCAATACCATTCGTGCCGATATGATGAAAGATGTGCCGGTGATGAATGTGGAGCAGAAACTGGAAGGGATGACTACCGGTGTGAACATTACCGGAAGTTCGGGGCAGCCGGGTGCCAATCAAAGCATCCGTATCCGTGGTATGGGGTCGTTTAACGCATCGCAAGAACCCTTGTTCGTAATTGACGGCGTGCCGGTTACTTCCGGAAATTTAAGTACAGGAGGCTTTGACGCATCGTATATGAATAATTCGAAAACGAATATCATGAGCACACTGAACCCTTCTGATATTGAAAACATAACGGTGATTAAAGATGCGGCTGCAGCTTCGCTTTACGGTTCGCGCGCGGCTAACGGCGTTATCTTGATTACCACCAAACGGGGGAAATTGGGCAGGACGCAAGTCACGCTGAATGTGTCGGGAGGATTCTCAAACTCTGCTGTCGATTTCCGTCCGACACTGAACGGTGACCAGCGGCGTGAATTATTGTATGAGGGCTTGGTGAATTATGCCACAGACCAGGAGATGGAATCGCCCACGGAATATGCCGACGGGCTGATAGACAATTATGCTTCCATTCCTTCGATGGGATATACGGACTGGCGTAAGGAATTGCTTCGTACGGCTTCCCAACAGCGCTATGAGGCATCGGTTTCGGGAGGAAGCGAACGCACGACATATTATGCTTCGTTGGGGTATGACAAGCAGGAAGGGCTTGCCAAGAACTCAAGCCTGAAACGTTATTCTGCCCGTCTGAACCTGACTCAAAAGGTTGGCAGGTATGGCGAAGTGGGAGCTAACATGATGTTCTCGCAGATGAACCAGGAATTGAACGAGGAACGTACTTCTGCCATAAATCCTTTCTTTGATGTGGCTGTGACGATGAATCCCTCAATGACTGTACGCGATGAGGAAGGCAATTATACGGGAGCTTATCCGGGGTCTTCATTGAATCCGTTGCGGGATATCTTGACCGACTACAACCGTACCCGCATGACTCGTATGTTCAGTACGGGATATGCCCAGATAGAACCCCTAAAGGGACTGAAGCTGAAGGAAACGTTGAGTTACGATTACAATATCCAGAAGGATGCCCGTTATTACAATCCGCTCAGTTCGGCGGGACCCAAAAGCGGGAGCGACGCGCGTACGGCAAAGGGGTTTATCGAATATGGACGGCTGAACTCATCTACCTCTATCAATTATGTGCATACATTTGCAGACAAGCATAATCTGGATGTTCTGGCAGCCTATGAAATAGAAAGTTATGAGACCGACCATGCCGTGGGCGAGGCGTTCGGTTTGCCTTCCGAAATATTGACAGAACCGGACAACGCCGCCTCATTGAGCGACTTTATGTCGTCGACGCAAGCTTATCGGATGATTTCGTATTTGTCGCGCCTGAATTATAATTATGATGACCGCTACTACGTGGCAGGAAGTTTCCGCCGGGACGGAAGCTCGCGCCTTTCGCCGGATAACCGTTGGGGAAATTTCTGGTCTGTATCGGGCATGTGGAACATCGGCAACGAATCGTTCATGCAGCCTGTGCGCCATATTTTGAGTGACTTGAAAATACGTGCATCCTATGGTGTGAACGGAAACCAGCCGAATTCGTTATACGGATATATGGGCTTGTATTCGTATGGGCAGAACTATATCGGCAATGCGGGCTCGTATGAATCGTCCCAGCCGAATTCGAACTTGAAGTGGGAAAAGAACTATAACTTGAATATCGGATTGGATTTGTCTTTCATTAACCGTATCTTTATCAGTCTGGAATATTATAACCGCGACACGAAAGACTTGCTGTATAATTTGCCAATCAGCTCTACAACCGGTTTTACCAGTTATCTTGCCAATGTGGGACAATTGAACAATAAAGGGGTGGAATTGGAATTGCGTACCTTGAACTTTTCTTCAAACGGTTTTAACTGGACTACGATTTTCAACTTGAGCCATAACCGGAATAAGATTGTATCGCTGAACGGCGAGCTGAAGCAGTCTATCGAAGGCACGTGGTTCATTCATAAGGTAGGCCTGCCGTATCATACGTTTTATGTAAAGGAGTACGCCGGTGTGGATCCGCAGACCGGACAGGCGCAATATTACTTGAATACCACCAATGAAGACGGAAGCCTGAACCGTTCGCTTACGACGGATGCAAATGCAGCTCAAGCCATCGCTTATAAGGGAGCGGAGCCGAAGGTGTCGGGCGGTTTGACCAACCAATTCCGTTATCGGGACTTTGATTTGAGCTTTACCTTGACTTATTCGTTGGGAGGATATTCTTTCGATAAAGCCGGAACTTATATTGAAAACGGGACAACTGGAATTTATGGGAACGAAACCGGAAGTACGGGTTATAACTTGTCCGTTTATACGCTCAACCGCTGGACGAAGCCCGGTGATGTGACCGATGTGCCGCGTTTTGTCTATGGAGAAGCGGCTGGATCGCAAAACTCTTCACGTTATATTCACAGCACTGACCATTTGCGGTTGAAAAGCTTGACTTTCGGTTATACTTTGCCCGAACGTTGGACACAAAAGGTATTACTACAGAATGCGCGTGTTTATTTTTCCGGAAGCAACCTGCTGACGTGGGCGAAATGGAAATATTATGATCCGGAAACTCCGGTGAATGGCGAGGTGTTCTGTGAAGCTCCGACTATGCGCACATTCAGTTTTGGTGTACAATTAACTTTCTAATTCAATGGATAGAAACAGTATGAAACGAGTTATTTTATATATAGGAATGATGGCGGCTTCGTTGGCGGTCACTTCTTGTTCAGATAGTTGGCTCGACCTGAATCCGTCTACATCGGTCACCACCGGTCAGGCATTGGCTACCTTGACCGATGTAGAGACCGCGCTGAACGGGGTCTACCGCGAGACCTCCTTGCATAGCTATTATGGCGATAATTATTGGTATTATGGCGATTGCCGTGCCATGGATGTGCAGGCACGGGTCACGAAAGGAGATGGACGCCGCGTGTCGCCTTACTATGAATACAATGTGCAGGCCACCGATAACCTGAACATCACCCTTCCTTGGCAACAACCCTATATCGTCATCCGCCAGGCGAACAACATCCTCCAGCGCATCGGGCAAGGAGGCATCGAAGGGGCTACGGACGAAGATTTGGCGGGCATCCGGGCAGAAGCGTCGGTATTGCGCGGCTTGGCGTTGTTCAATCTGACCCGTTTCTTCGGGATGCCTTACATGGCTGATGGCGGCGCGTCTTTGGGCGTGCCCATCGTCACCACACCTACCGAACCTACTTCGGCTCCGGCACGCAATACGGTGGCAGAATGCTATGCGCAGGTCGTAAAGGATTTCACCGGGGCTTTGCCCGACCTGACCCGCGAGAAGGCCGACGGATATGTCAATTATTGGGCGGTGCAGGCATTGCTCTCGCGCGTTTACCTGGATATGGGAGAATATCAAGCCGCATGGGATGCCGCGACAGATGTCATCGAGAATAACGGAGGCTTGTACCGGCTTTATACGCAAAGCGAATATCCCACGGTGTGGGGGCAGGATTTCCAGACGGAATCGCTCTTCGAACTCTATATCACGATGACCGAGCCCGCGGGAGGGACCGGAGGCGAGGGTGCGCCGATGGTGTATGCCAACGAAGCCACGTTCGACTGGAATAACCTGATACTTACCGAAGATTACTTGGATTTGCTGGAGCAAGACCCCGACGATGTGCGCCATAGCGTGA
>ULRH01057125.1_pt1 | contig 24471 bp, 26 predicted proteins | sample 1955271 | NCBI WGS metagenome assembly ULRH01 (sample SAMEA4835677, study PRJEB28245) | human gut metagenome | biome: gut microbiome; material: fecal sample | place: Denmark | collected 2008 | reverse complement strand
TCATTCCCCGCATTCATTCCATACGCGCCCCTTGAGCCATTCCCCTGCTTTTCGTCCCTGTACTTCATCTGAGTAGCATGTCTCCCCTATATTTATCGGGTGAGCCGTGACTATATATAAAGGTAACGGTCAATTGCCAGTCTGGAATACGCACGTGGCTTTTATTTCCTTTCCGGATGCCTGCATGGGAATAAAGTGTCGATGGAATGGCACGATTTCCGACCGGTTACCAAAAGATACATGAGTTTAGTCTTAAAATAGATAGGGCAGTATTTTCTTTTTATTTTCCCGAAAAGAAAATAAATGCCGATGAAATGGGAAAATATCAGATAGGTTATTGTTAAAGGCTGACCAGTCAGGTGGGTTGGGCCATGGAGGCAATGAGGAAGGGTTGGAGCATGGTTGTTTTTCGCGCTGACTGTTCCGATCAATTTTTCCTGCGCATGTCAATGTCCTGACGGGGTGTAGAGCAGGAACGCATCCATGGTGCGTCCGGCCATATAATTGTGTCTGTGCATACGTCCACGGTCATATCCGACCGATCATTTGCCATCGTATATACAAAAAGGTCGCATCCCTTAGGATACGACCTTTATATCGGGTTATTAAGAATTTACTTCTTGAAGAAATCCTGAACAGCCTCATTGGGCACCATCTTCTCCTCGAAGATGTAAGCACCGGTCTTGGGGCTCTTCACCATCTTGATGACCTTGCTATAAGCACGTCCATCATTATTACCCTCATGAAGGGTAGCGACCGCTTTCTTTGCCATGTTTTAAATCTCCTATTTATTACTTAATCTCCTTGTGAATGGTCATTCGCTTGAGAATGGGATTATACTTCTTCAGTTCGAGACGCTCAGGAGTATTCTTACGGCTCTTGGTCGTCACATAGCGGCTTGTACCGGGCAGACCGCTGTTCTTCATCTCGGTGCACTCCAAGATGACCTGAACTCTATTGCTCTTAGCTTTCTTTGCCATTGTTATTAGTCTCCTAAAACTTTTATGTCTTTCCAGTCGCAGTAGCCCTTAGCGACAGCGCGCTTCAGAGCAGCGTCCAGACCTACCTTATTGATAAGACGCAGACCAGCAACGCTGATCTTGAGCGAAATCCAGCAGTTCTCTTCTACATAGTAGAATTTCTTGCTGAAGAGGTTAACGTCAAAGCTGCGCTTTGTGCGATGCTTTGAGTGAGACACATTGCAACCCAGCTGTGCCTTCTTTCCTGTAATCTGACAAATCTTAGACATTGCTATTCTTTGTTATTGATTTCGACGATTTTAGATACTTATTCCAAACAGTGTGCAAAATTACTAAAATTCTGTAGTTTAGCAAAATATCTTCGTTAAGAAATCAATTTTTTAATATTATTTAGCCCTTGGGGCGCGATTTCCCCGTTTATTCGGCTTTTGCCTCCTCCGTATTCTTCTCTACGAAGTAGTCGTAGAATAGGCGGAGCGCCTTGTTGGTAGCGATGCTCAGATTGATGTCACGGCCGAAATCCTCCGACAGGCTGAAGGTGCGCACGTCGTCAGGAGTGCCGTAGCCGATCCAGATCGTGCCGACGGGGATCTGGGGCGTGCCACCGCTGGGACCGGCTACACCCGTAGCTGAGATGGCATAGTCGGTGCCCAGTACCTTGCAGGCCCCGATGACCATTTCGCGTGCCACTTCCTCGCAGACGGCAGTCTGCTCCTCGAGCACATCGTGAGAGACGTTCAACAGATTCTCTTTCACCTCGTTGGTGTAGGAGATGACGCCACCCTTGAAATACTGGGAGGCACCTGGTACTGAGATGATGGCCTCAGCGATGCGGCCGCCGGTGCAGCTCTCTGCCGTTCCCAATGTCTTTCCGCTCTCATAGAGCACTTCCTGAATCTTACGGCTCAGGACTTTGGTTTCTAATTCCATATCGTTTCTTTTGTTCGTTAGCTTATTTGAATGTTACCTTTGAGAAAGCTGGTGCGTCGATGGAGCAGAAGTCGTGGTCGCGATACTTGTAGTAGCCCACCACGCCGATCATCGCCGCATTGTCGGTGGTATAGCTGAACTTCGGAATGTAGATGGTCCAGCCGTATTTCTCGGCGTGCTCACGGAAGGCGTTGCGCAGACCGTTGTTGGCCGATACGCCGCCTGCCACAGCCACGTGCTTGATGCCCGTCTGCTTCACGGCCATGCGCAGCTTCTTCATCAGGATGTCGACGATGGTATGCTCCAGAGAGGCGGCGAGGTCGTTCTTGTGGTGCTCCACGAAGTCGGGATCCTCCTGCACCCATTTCTGCAGGCTGTAGAGGAACGAGGTCTTCAGACCGGAGAAAGAGTAGTCGAGGCCGGGGATATGGGGCTCGGCGAACTGGTAGGCCAGGGGATTGCCCTGACGGGCGAGCTTGTCGATGATGGGACCGCCGGGATAGCCCAGGCCCATCACCTTCGAGCATTTGTCGATGGCCTCACCGGCAGCGTCGTCGATCGTCTGGCCGAGCACCTCCATGTCGTTATAGGCGTTCACCTTCACGATCTGTGAGTTGCCGCCCGATACGAGGAGGCAGATGAATGGCAAGGGGGGATGAGGGTTGTCGAGACCGTCCTCGTCGATGAAGTGGGCCATCACATGACCCTGCAGGTGGTTCACATCGATGAGGGGTATATCGAGGCTTCTTGCAAATCCTTTGGCGAAGCTCACTCCTACGAGGAGGGAGCCCATCAGTCCGGGACCGCGCGTGAAGGCGACAGCGCTCAACTGTTCCTTGGTGATGCCGGCACGCTTCAGTGCCTGGTCGACCACGGGCACCACATTCTGCTGGTGGGCGCGTGAGGCCAGCTCGGGCACGACACCGCCGTAGGCGCAGTGTACGGCCTGTGAGGCCGTGACATTGCTGAGCAGCGTCGTATTGCGGAGGACGGCAGCCGACGTGTCATCACACGACGACTCAATGCTCAAAATATAAATATCTTTGTTTTCCATTGTCTTAATAACTCAAAACTTCTACTCCGTGCTCGGTCATGAGGAAGGTGTGCTCCCACTGTGCCGACGGCTTCTCGTCGCCGGTGATGACCTCCCATCCGTAGGGATCGTCAGCGTCGATGAACACCTTCCATGTGCCCATGTTGATCATCGGCTCGATGGTGAAGCACATGCCGGGTACGAGCAGCATGCCCGTGCCCTTGTGGCCGTAGTGGAGAATGTCCGGCTCCTCGTGCATGGCCAGACCCACGCCGTGGCCGCAGAGGTCGCGCACCACGCCGTAGTGATACTTCTCGGCATGCTTCTGGATGGCATGGCCGATGTCGCCGACAAAGCAGTAAGGCTTGGCTGCTTCTGCTCCCACCTCGAGGCATTCCTTTGCCACACGCACCAGCTGCTCCTTCTCCGGAGTGGTCTTGCCGATGATGAACATGCGGCTGGCGTCACCGTAGTAGCCGTCCACGTCGAGGGTCATGTCCACGTTGACGATGTCGCCCTCGCGGAGCACGTCCTCCTTCTTGGGGATGCCGTGGCACACCACCTCGTTGATGCTCGTGCACACACATTTGGGGAAGCCTTCATAGTTGAGACACGAGGGATGGGCGTTGTGCTCCTCGCAATATTGCATGCAGATATCGTCGATATCCTGTGTCGTCATACCTTCATGAATGGCTGCGGCCACCGCATCGAGGCAGCCGGTGTTCACCTTGCCGGCGCGGCGGATGCCTTCTATCTGTTCGGGAGTCTTGATCATGTCGCGGGTAGGGACTTCCTTACCCTTGTTTTCCCAATACATCACCTTCTCATCCAGCTCAGTGATCGGCTGGCCCGACAGGCAATGCCATCTTCTTTTCTTTCCAAACATAATTGAAACAGTCTATTTCGTGATTGCAAAGTTAGCACTTTTTTTTTATTTCGTGTCTATCGTCTCAGATAAAATGGTTATCTTTGTACGAGTTTATAAAGAAAAAAGAAGAAGAAAGGAAAACAGCCAATGCCACTTAGATTGCCCGACCGGTTGCCGGCCATTGAATTGCTGAAGAAGGAGAACATCTTCGTGATGGATGAGAGCAGGGCACATTCCCAGCAGATCCGTCCGTTGAAGATCGTCATCCTCAATCTCATGCCCTTGAAGATCACGACGGAGACCGACCTGGTGCGTCTGTTGTCGAATACGCCGCTGCAGCTGGAGATCAATTTCATGAAGCTGCGGAGCCACAAGCCGAAAAACACGCCTGTGGAGCACATGCGTATGTTCTATAAGGACTTCGAGATCCTCCGGCAGCAGAAGTGGGACGGCATGATCATCACGGGAGCGCCTGTCGAGCTGTTGCCCTATGAGGACGTGGAGTATTGGGAGGAAGTGACGGGCATCTTCGACTGGGCCCGCACGCATGTCACCTCTACGCTCTATATCTGTTGGGCGGCGCAGGCCGGACTGTATCATTTCTACAACATCCCCAAATATGCGCTGTCGAAGAAGATGTTCGGCATCTTCCGCCAGCACACCCTCCAGCCGGAGCTGCCGATCTTCCGCGGATTCGACGACATCTTCATGATGCCTCATTCCCGTCACACGGAGCTGCACCGCAGCGACATCGACGCCATCGACGGACTGAGCGTCATCGCCGAGTCGGAGGAGAGCGGCACGAGCATTGTCATGGCCCGTGGCGGCCGTGAGTTCTTCATCACCGGCCATCTCGAGTATGCGCCCGACACGCTCGACAAGGAGTATAAGCGCGATTTCGGCAAGCGCGACGATGTGGAGATGCCACTCAACTATTACCGCAATGACGATCCGAAGCAGAAGCCGCTGGTGACCTGGCGCAGTGCCGCCAACCTGTTCTTCAACAACTGGATCAACTATTACGTCTACCAGGAGACGCCTTACAACATCGACGACATCGAATAAGCCGGTCAGGCGTTGTACGGCGACTGCCCGATGCGTGGCCAAACGCCCGGTTTGGGATTGATATATGAAGAGAGCAACTATTCTGACCCTTTTGCTGGCCGTGGTAGCCAACCTGTTATTAGGCTCCTGCTATCATCACGGCTCTCCCGTCACTCACGAGGCCTACAAGCTGAGTGAGCGGCAGATCGACTCGTTGTCGTTCTTCTCCACCCACCACTACACCAACAACTACAATTTTGTGGTGAAGGCCGACTCCATGGTCTTCATCCGTCAGCTGCCCGAGGAGGCTGTCGGCGGAATGACGATCGACACGTTCACCGTGTACCGGCACGACCATCTTGTCGTGGCCGACATCCGGTCGGTGCCTACCGATACGATCGACTCCGTGTGGGTGCAGCTGGCCAACGACAGTTCGATGTTCGGATGGGCACACGAGAGCTATCTATTGCCGCGGGTAGTGCCCGACGATCCCATCTCGCAGTTCATCTCCACCTTCTCCGACAACCATCTGCTGGTCTTCCTGATCATCTTTGTCGTCATCGGAGCGTGCTATATGTTGCGGCAGCTCTCGCGCCGTCATGTGCAGATCGTCCATTTCAACGACATCAACTCTTTCTATCCCACGTTGCTCTGCCTTATCGTGGCGTCGGCGGCAACGTTCTATGCGACGATCCAGAATTTCGCGCCGGAGATGTGGCGCCATTTCTACTATCATCCCACGCTCAATCCGTTCAACGTGCCGACGACGCTGAGCATCTTCCTCCTGTCCGTATGGGCCATGGTGATCGTGGGCGTGGCCTGCATCGACGATGTGCGCCATAAGCTGCCGTTCGGTGCCGCCGTCCTCTATCTGGGCGGTCTGCTCTGTGTCTGCAGCATCGATTACATCATCTTCAGCATCACCACCTTATATTATATAGGTTATTTCCTGTTGGTGGCCTATTTCTTCTTCGCTCTCCGTCAGTATTTCAGAAACAATTGCGTGAAGTATGTCTGCGGACGGTGCGGAGCCCCTCTGAAGCACAAGGGCAAGTGTCCGCATTGTGGCGCGATAAACGAATAGGAGGGCTTCAGAGCATGGGTGCCAGGTCAATGCGGATATAATGGCATTCAAATAGAAAACGTTCATATATAAAGAAAGGTATTGGGCAACGGAGTGTCCAATACCTTTCTTTATTATATTGTATTAATGTTCCTTTTCGGTATATGTGCGGTAGTGCCTTTGCGTCCGTCCTTATACGTTATCCTGTTTTCTTGGCAGCTTGCGTTTGCCGATCTTGATCAGCAGCAGTCCGATTCCTGTCCACACCAGTTCGCGTATGCGCACGATCAGTGCGACGAAGATGCCTGCGTTGGCAGTCATTCCGAGAGAGGTCACCGACATGAGGAAGCCGCCCTCGCGTCCGCCCAGCTGCAGGGGCATGAAGAAGAGCAGGTTGGCGAAGAGGGTGGTGAAGGCGATGATGAGGATGCAGTTGAGATAGTTCACGTGCGGCATCAGCACGAGCAAGATGAACATCACCTCTGCTGCCGATGCGATGCGGCAGAGTATCTCCAGCACGACGGCCGACACGAAGCTCTTCGGGTTCTGGGTGTGCAGGGCCGCTATCTGGCTGTCGATGGTGTTGAGCTGCTCGCGGTGCGACTCCACGAAGGGGCGTGCCCACTTCTTCACGAAGGGGATGTGGCGGAGCAGGTTCATCACGCGGTTGGCCAGTCCCTTGCGGTAGCCCGACATGAAGAACCACAGTCCGAGGAAGCAGAAGGCCGTGATGGCTGCCAGGATGATGCCCATGAAGAAGGACACCGGCTCTGTCAGCAGGAAGAGGATCACGGAGATCAGCCAGAACCAGAAGTGGCTGAAGATATGCGTCATGGCATAGAGGATCACCGACGACGAGGCCCGTTCCGTGCCGATGCGCGGTGCGAGCTCCATGATGCGGTAGGGCTCGCCGCCCATCAGTCCGCCCGGGGTGGTGTAGTTGAGGGCGAAGCCCGACACGGTGATCTTATACAGCCATGTGAAGGACACCGCCTTCCGCAGTTTGCGGTCGTCGCTGCATACGCCCCGTATGATCAGGTACCATGCTCCCGTGTTGAAGAGGTAGAGGAAGATCCACAGGGCTACGACGGCGAAAAACCAATAGCCGGCGTGACGCAGTCCGTCCCATACTTGTGCGAAGTCGAGCTGGGTGAACATCACCACGAGCACGACGAGGCCGAAGATGAAGAAACCGTTCTGGTATTTCTTTTTCATTGTTTCTTTCTATTGTGTTCCGGCCTATTCCTGTTTTTTGTCCTTGGTCACATTCTCATGCTTCTTGGGAATGGCGAAGCGTACTTTCTCGCTCTCGTCCTTGCGCTCGTGGTAGAGCTTCGGCAGCGGATGGCTGGCGGCCTCGTCATAAGTCTCGCGGTTGCGGAAGGCGTCGATGGCCAGATAGATGGCATGGCGCAGGGCCGCCGGGTCGGCCTGGTCGGTGCCGGCGATGCCAAACTCGGGAGTCTGGTCAGGTGAGGTGGTCACCAGGGGCAGACCGGCGAGGAAGCGTACGGAGGCACGTGGGTCAAGGGCCTTGACGGGTGCCATGCCTTGATCGTGATACATGGCCAGGATGCCGTCGAAGGCAGTATATTCGCCCTGCTCGTAGAAACGGTCGGCCTGATAGGGCCCGAACACGTTCATGCCCGCCTGGCAGAGCTGCTCGATGGCAGGCACGATGGCCTCAGCCTCCTCCTGAGCATGGTGCTCAGGCGTGTCGTTGGGGTTCAGGGCGAGCACGGCGATGCGCGGCATGCTCACCTGCAGGTCACGCTCCAGTGCCTGGATGAAGATCTTTGCACTGCTGACAATATGTTCGGTGGTGATGGCGGCGGGCACCTCGCGCAGGGGCACCTCGTTGGTGAGCAGGGCCACGCGCAGGTTGCCGTTGATCAGGATGCGCAGTCCTTTCTTTCCCTCGCCGAGACACATCTCGATGAAATGGTCGTTGGTGAAGTCGAAGCCGTCGAGGTGCATGTTCTGCTTGTCCACGGGGTTGGTGACGAGCACGTCGTAGAGGCCGTCCTTATAGTCGGTGATGGCGCGGTCAAGCGCTTTCACGGCGGCGCGTCCCGATTCGGGCGTGGGCACGCCCAGCTCCACTTTCACATCCTCGTCGAACACCGGCAGGAGGTTGAGCTTGCCCGGCTCGGCGTTTGCGGCACTCTTGATGATCGTGAAGTTGCCGGGGATGCCGAGGGCCTTGTGGTGGTAGGCTGCCACCTTCGGTGAGCCGTAGATGATGGGCGTGCACAGCTCAAGCATCTCGGGCTCTGCGAAAGTCTTGAAGATCAGCTCATAGCCGATGCCGTTGGTATCGCCGTGGGTGATAGCCACCCGTATTTTTCTGTTGTTCATATCTTTTTATTATGGTTTTAATCGTTCCATTCACTCAGCAATGCGGCTTCCAGTCGCCGCATCGTGTTTCTTTTCTCTTTCCCCGGAGCAAAGACGAAGGCTTCTACGATCCAGTCGCCGATGCGGCGGGCCACAAAGGGGCCGCCCATGGCGTCGCCTTCCATCTGCCACAGACCGCGGTACACCGTTACCCTCTGTCCGCGTAGCGTCTCTCTCTGTGCCGCCACGGTCGTGGGCACGGTAGCCATGTACATGGCGTCCGTCTCTCCGAGGATGTTCTTGCGCAGGGCGCTGTCGCGGGCAGCGGTGAAGGGCATCGCCTTGTCCGCCCGGTAGATGGCTATGTTCGTCATCGCCTGCGTCCCATTGTTGCTCATCCAGAGGAAGTCGCGGCCACTCTTCGAGGCGGTCATCTCCTCGGGTATCATGATCCGCAGTCCCGACATCCGGTTCACCTTCCGTTCCATGTCTATGTTGCGGTGGTGCTTCAGCCTTGTCAGTTCCGCGTTGATCTCCGCCCGTGTGAGCAGGTTGCAGAGGGCGGTTGCCTGCCCGGTCATCTGGCTCTCCAGCATCTTCGTGTCGGCGGCGGTGATGTAGACCACCGTCTGGGGCTGTGCCCATACGTCTTTCTCGTAGCGCATCCGCAGGCGGGAGGCCGCTTGCGGGTCGATGGTCACGATGACGATGGCTCTTACCAGGCGCAGGGCATTCTTGAAGTGTGCGCTGTCGCATGTCGACACGTCGAAGGCAGGCTCGGGCTGGGGCAGTCCGGGCACGTCCTCGCTCAGGGCCCGTGCCACCGTTGAGTCACGGTCGCCGACGACCAGCACCTCGTAGGGGCGTCCTCCTGAGGAGGGCTGCAGCCCCCGCCGTCCGTTGCACGCCGTCAGGAGCGTGACGGCGCAGAGTGCTGCCAGCAGCATCCGTTCGTATCCTCTCATGCTTTTCTTCGGTTTATCCGTGATTGTCGCTCTTTCTCAGCCATTTATCGTTGTTGGGCCTTTCGTTCCTCGTCGATCTTCTTCGAGGTGCTCAGCAGGCCGCAGGCGGCGAAGATGTCCTGCCCGCGCGAGGCGCGTATGGTGGTGAACACCCCGTGCTGCGTGAGGTAGTCGCGGAACTGTTCCATCTTCTCCTCGCTCGCTCCGTGCAGGTCGATGTGGGGGATGGGGTGGAAGCGGATGAGGTTGACGCGGCATTCCATGCCGTGCAGCAGCTCTACGATGCGGCGGGCGTGGTCCATCGAGTCGTTCACCCCTCCGAAGACGATATATTCGAAAGAGAGCCGGCGCTGGTGCGTGAAGTCGTAGTTGCGCAGCAGGTCGATGATCTCCTGCAGTGTCATGCCTTTCTCTGCCGGCATCAGGCGGGCGCGCTGCTCATGGATCGGGGAGTGCATGCTGATCGCCACGTGGCACTGGCTCTCGTCGAGGAAGCGGCGGAGCTTGTCTTTCAGTCCCACGGAGCTGACGGTGATGCGTTTCGGGCTCCATGCGTATCCGTAGTCGGCGGTGAGGATCTCCGTGGCCTTGAGCACGTTGTCGAGGTTGTCCATCGGCTCGCCCTGACCCATGAAGACGATGTTGGTCAGGCGGTCGCGCTCGGGCAGGCTGTACACCTGGTTCAGGATGTCCGTCACGGTCAGGTAGCCCTCAAAGCCCTGCTTGCCCGTCTGGCAGAAGAGGCAGTTCATCTTGCAGCCCACCTCGCACGACACGCAGAGCGTACCGCGGTCACCGTCAGGGATGAACACGGCCTCGACAAACTTCTTCTGGGCCGCTTCCGTCTCTTCCGCAGCCGGCCGGGTGGTCTCTACGGGAAACAGATATTTGGCGGTGCCGTCGACGGAGTGCTGGCTGTCAATAGGAGCGGCGCAGCCCACCTCGTACTGCTGGGAGAGCAGCTCGCGGTTATGTTTGGAGAGATTGGTCATCTCGTCGATCGTCCGGACATGTTGGGTGTAGATCCACTTGGCGATCTGACCGCCGGTGAAGGCAGGCATCCCCAGACCCTGCGCCAACTCGCGCAGTTCGTGGAGGGTCATTCCTAAGAGTTTTTTCTTCATCATTCTGCAAAGTTACAATAATTTTGATGAAAGTGCGGTTATTTAAGGTCTAAAATCATTAACTTTGCACTATAAAACTATATGCCAAAGCGAAACATGGACAAAAATACATACCTATCCGAACCGTCTGTCACCGTGGGCATCGTCAGCGGTAAGGAAGTCACGTTTTCTCTTCACGGCCGTTATGCGGCAGAGGGCCGGCAGGCCGACGGAACCGTTCTTCCGCTCGCCCCGTCCTCTTATGCCGCCTCCCGTCTCACGCTCCGTATCTCCTCCGGTGCCATCCTTTGGGAGGGCCGTGGCTTTCAGGAGCTGACGTTTGTCCCGGCGGATAAGGAGGATAGCTTTTCGCTTGAGGATGTCACCATCGGCGTGCATTTTCATTGGCAGCGTCAGGAGACGCAGACTTTCCGCGGCACGCTCCGCCTGTTGGCCGTGGGCGACCGCATCCAGACGATCAATGTCCTGCCCGTAGAGCAGTATCTCGAGAGCGTCATCTCCAGTGAGATGAGCGCCACGTCCAGCCCCGCCCTGCTCGAGGCCCATGCCGTCATCTCCCGTTCCTGGCTTCTGGCCCAGATGGAGAAGCGGGCGGCGTGCCGGCCTACCGCTGCGGAGGATCATGCGGGAACGGCTGCCGTGACGGCCGGCCGGGCTGCCGGCAGCCCGGCGTCCGGCCATGACACGGTGGAGATCATGCGCTGGTACGACCGCGAGGACCACACGTTGTTCGATGTCTGTGCCGACGATCATTGTCAGCGCTATCAGGGCATCACGCGTGAGACCAATCCCCATGTGGCCGAGGCCGTCAGGGCGACGCGCGGACTGCTGCTTACCTACGGGGGCGCGATCTGCGATGCCCGTTTCTCAAAGTGTTGCGGTGGCGCCACCGAGGAGTTCCAGTATTGCTGGGAGAACAGGCGGCTGCCCTATCTGAGGGCCGTGGCCGACCGGCTGCTGGGCAGTGCCGACAGTCTGAGGGCTGCCCGTCCCGACCTTGCCGTGACGGACAGCGACCGTCCTGCCTTGCCCGATCTCACGGACGAGCGGGAGGCCGAGCGGTGGATCCGCAGCGCTCCTCCCTCGTTCTGCAACACGCACGACCAGACGATCCTGTCGCAGGTGCTCAACACCTACGATCAGGAGACGCAGGACTTCTATCGTTGGACGGTGCGTATCGGTCAGGAGGAGCTGCAGGCACTGCTCAAGGAGAAGCTGGACATCGATCTTGGCGCCATCGTCAGCCTGCTTCCCGTTGCCCGTGGCAGGAGCGGCCGTCTCTACCGTATGAAGATCGTCGGCACGAAGGGCGCGCTCATCCTCGGCAAGGAGCTGGAGATACGGCGTGCCTTGAGCAAGACCCATCTCTACAGCTCCGCCTTCGTCGTCGACCGTGAGGGCTCCGGCCCTGTGCCCTCCGCCTTTGTCCTCACCGGTGCCGGCTGGGGCCATGGTGTCGGCCTCTGCCAGATAGGAGCCGCCGTGATGGGTGCCCGGGGCTACGACTATCGTCAGATCCTCGCCCATTACTATCCGGGTGCGGAGCTTCAGCAGGCGTATGTGTGACAAGCGGACCGCAAGGTCCCGACAGTGATAATACCAACGAATATATATGAACGGCAAGCGAAATAATCCATCTCCCTACCTGTGGCTGCCCTCCACCTATTTCGTGGAGGGACTGCCCTTCATGGGCGCAACCATCCTGTCGGTAGTCATCTATCAGCAGATGGGACTTGCCGTCAGCAACATCACGTTCCTGGTGGCGTGGCTCTATCTGCCGTGGGTGCTCCAGCCGTTGTGGCAGCCGTTCATGCGTCAGCTGCTGTCCCAACGTGCGTGGGTGGTGGCGTCCGAGCTGGTGGCCTTGCTCACCTTCTGCGGCCTGGCCTATGCCATTCCCTCGCTGATCTGGCTGCAGGGCTCCCTGCTCTGCTTCGGCATCATGGCGCTGGCCAGCGCGGCCCACACCTCGGCGCTCCATGAGCTGCATGCCTACACCCTGGAGAGCCGGCAGCGGCCGGTGGCCATCGCCATGCGTACGGTGTGCTACACGCTGTCCGTCATCTTCTGTCAGGGTGTCCTGGTCATGGTGGCCGGCAATCTGCAGGTGATCTACCGCAACAGCATCGCCTATTCCTGGAGCCTGCTCTGCTATGCCGTCGCGGGCTTCTGTCTTCTTTTCCTGTTGTGGCATTTCCTGGCCCTGCCGCGCGGCAGAGCACGCCGTCCTCACCGCTGGCTCATCTCCAATGTGACGGTACACGAGATCCAGTCGGGCATCCGCATCCTCACGTCGTCGCGGCGGGCGTGGGCCTCGCTGCTTTTCCTCCTTCTCTTTCCCGTTCCGTCGGCTCTAATGCTGAAGGTCGCCCTGCTGTTCCTGCTGGAGACGCGTCATGCCGGCGGCCTCGGCCTGTCGCCGCAGGAGTTCGGTCTGGTACAGGGCACGGTGGGTGTCTTCGCCATGGCCGTAGGCAGCACGCTGGGCAACTTTGTCATCTCGCGCGACGGTCTGCGTCGCTGGCTCTTCCCCATGACCTTTGCGGTGGTGTTGCCCGTCAGCCTTTATATCTATATGAGTGCGGAGGCGGTTTCGGGTCTGGCACTTATTTCTCTTTGTGTGGCCCTCTATCAGGGATTCTCCGCATTCGGCACGACGGCCTATCTCCATTATCTGTTGTATTACAGTGGCAACGGCTCCACCTCCTGCCGCAACTGGGGTCTGTCACTGATGTCGTTCTCGCAGATGATCGCCGTGATGCTCTCCGGCTCGATGGTCGGCACGGTGGGTTATACCGGATTTTTCACGATCGTGCTGATGTTGGGTGGAGTGTCGCTCCTGGTCGCCCTTCTGGTACGGTTCACGGTGTTGAAAGGCTCCTGCTAATGCCTTCTTTTTCTTTTGTTATCCCGGGCCGCCCTTTGGGGCGAGGCCTGTCGGATAGGCCGATACGATCAATCTTTGTCGCTTGATAGGGTCGGATTATCAGTTATATATGTTTACCTCGGCACTGTTGCTGGCGTTCTGCGTATGTTGCAGCACCGTTCCTCTCACTTCGATGATCGAGGAATTGCAGGCTCCGGCGTGCAGCCGTTGGCACAGCTTGCTCGTGATGTCGATATCCGATGAGTTGAAGGTTTGCAGTGTCGCCTCGCGTGTCTCCATCGACTTGATCTCCGTGGCCGAGGAGTTGTAGCTGTCGATTTTCAGCTTTTGCGTGGTGATCTGTCCGATCTCTGCGTCCGACGAGTTGTACTGGCTCAGCATCAGGTTGTCGCACAGTACGTTGCCCAGCTCTATGTCACTGGAGTTATACATCTTCAGCGTCAGGTTGTCCGTGTCGATCAGTTCCGCCGCTTCAAATGAAGCGCTGTCGAAAGTATTCACCCCGATGAGATCGGGCGAGGTGACATACACCCTCACCGTAGTGTCGAAGTCCTCCATGTTAAACAGGAACTCGTCGATGTTCGATCTGCTTTTTTGCAGATCGACAACGTCGTGCCGTCAGAGGTCACTCGCATGCGTTTCACGCAGTAGGCAGGGCCTTCCACGCGCACATTGTAGAACGTGTCCTGGCGATAGATCACCTCATAGGCGCCAATCACATCCACCTTCTCAAATGGTTTCACGGAGAGGGTCTGCGACATGGTCTCCTTGTCTTCTTTCGACAACCTGAACGTACACGAGGTTACCAGCAACAGTCCCATGAACAGGAACAAAATATTTCTTATCTTCATAGCCAAAATAGTTTTATTCTTACCATCGTACGATGGATGATGGATGCGTCCTGGTCGTTGTGCCCGATGTTCCGCCTGTATTGCGTGAGCTTTGCCGCACTGATGGCAACATGGGCAATGATGATCCGCGCCATCAATCTGTCGTTTGGATGATGCTATCGGTTAGACGATATGTCATGGGACTTAAGTTGCATACCATGCAAAAAAATGTTCTGCCTTGGCTGCTGAATGACACGACGGCGGACCGCACCGTCGGGAGATCGTGAGGCAGGGCCCCAATCCTTATGGTGGCGGATCATTTATGCTTTGCTGGTCGTTGCCTTTGGTCTGTTTGTTTCATTGGTAAGCAGAATAGAATTGCAGCGTGTGTTATTTTGAGAAAAAAACTCATTTTTGCACATTATTTGAAATTATATGCTTATCTTTGCAACATAACAAGTAACAGACAATCATCGAAATACTGAAAGGACAAATATTATGCTGCTTGAATTTACCGTTGAGAATTACAGATCATTCTACAGTAGGAGGACTTTGGTGCTGAAGGCGGACAAGGCTCTGAAGGAATGTTCTGATACCAATTTGTTTAATTATAACAAATATACTTTACTTAGAAGCATTGCGTTATATGGGGCTAATTCCAGTGGAAAATCCAATCTTGTTAGAGCTATGCATACAATGGCAAGATGCGTATTGCAGTCGGTGAAATTGAATGATAATGATGAGTTGGAGTACGATCCGTTCCTTCTTTTGAGGGACAATCACCGTCCTACAATGTTTGAAGTAATATTTCTTAAAGGGGAATATTGCTATAGGTACGGATTCAGGTATAATCAGGAGCGTATTCTGGAGGAATGGCTGTTCCGTAAGACTACCCCACGTTCTGGAGAACAGATGATGTTCGTAAGGAATGAGGATGGGATTTGTGTCGATGAGAATAATTTCCCTGAAGGAGCCGGTTGTGAGGAAAAGACCAATGACAATAGGTTGTTCTTGTCGTTATGCCAGCAATTGGGTGGAGAAATATCACGTCAGGTAATATCATGGTTTCAATCGGATTTCAACGTTATTTCCGGATTGAACAATCAACAGTATAGAACCTACTCAAAAGTCTTTTTTCATAAGAAGCAGACGCCTAGTACAGAAGCTCTTGAGTTCTTTAGGAAGTTGAGACTTGGATTCAATAATATCTTCACCCATGAGGAAGATCCTTATATCCCTCAAGAATTGCCTGCCGAGCTGCGAACGCTCTTTCAAAGGGAAGCACAGAGTAAGAAGAGCATAGAATTGGAGTCGATACATAATGTGTATTCTAATAACGGAAAGATTGTAGGCACGATAAAATTTTCCTTTGAGGATCATGAATCGTCGGGTACGAACAAGTTGTTTGATCTTTCGGGACCGATATTCGATACATTGTATAGTGGGGCCATTCTTGTCGTGGATGAGTTGGATGCTAAGATGCATCCGCTTATTTCACAATATATTATTGAACTGTTCAATGATCCTGAGACAAATCCCAAGAATGCGCAATTGATATTTACTACTCACGACACTCATCTGCTTTCTCAAAAGATCCTCAGACGTGACCAGATATGGTTTACGGAAAAGGATTCCAAGGAACAGACAGATTTGTATAGCCTGATGGATATAGTGCTTCCTGATGGTAGTAAGCCACGTAACGATGCCAACTATGAGAAAAACTATATAGCAGGCCGGTATGGTGCTATCCCTTATATTCTTAACGATTGAATAAATATACAGGACTATGGCTGCAAAAAAGATAAAGATAGATAATGCTTCCTGGAAATTTAGGAAGCAGTCACAAAGAAGAGAGAAGAAGGTCATTCGTTGCTCTGTACTGATCGTTTGTGAGGGTACAAAGACCGAACCTAACTATTTTGAGGCATTCGCAAAAAAGCAGCAGGGAATTATAGTCTACGATATAGATGTAAAAGGGCTGGGTCGCGGAACAAAGGATGTTGTAGAAAAGGCTATTAATCTCAAAGAAAAGAACAATTATGACCGGGTTTGGGCAGTGTTCGATAAAGACGAATTTCCGGCAAAGGACTTCAATGAAGCTATCGCAATGGGACAGCAGAAGGGAATAGAGGTGGCCTGGAGCAATGAGGCTTTTGAGTTATGGTATTTATATCATTTTCAGAATGTGACGACAGGAGTGTCCAGAAAAGATTATGAAGAAAAAATTTCCGCAGCTGTGAATGCTTCTTCTAAATACAGATCGAAGAAGAGGTATAGATATACCAAGAAGGATCCCAAGAATTATGATATAATGACCACCTATGGATCGATGGATGATGCATTGCGTTATGCGGAGGCGAAGCATTGCGAATACACGGATACTCGATATGCGAGTCATAACCCTTGCACGACCGTTTACCGCCTTGTGCGACAATTATTGGGGAAGGATGAAGAACTGAATAAAGAATTGATTTCTAAAATAGAAGAATAAATTTGTATGTCATTCCTTTTATATAGAGGTGATATCTTACCTTCATCGCCGATGAGGGTGTCGTGGGATTTTGCCGCCGCAGGGTAGGGATGCGGACGCACGATGGCGCGTCCCTGCGTGCTGCCATTTCCTCCGGCGGAATCTTGATATTGCAGTTTCTCTCCTCCGCGCCGGCCTCCGGCTGTGCTTGCGGTCGTCTGTATGGAAGGGTATTCGAAATGGGAAAGAAGGAAATGTGCCGCTCTCCGGCAGTGCTTGCGGTCGTCCGCATGGTAGGGCTGCGCCCTCCGGCTGGGTAGGGGGCGGTGTCCGCCGCTTACCAGTCGGCGAGGTTCTGTTCCTTTTCCACCTTGTTCTCCACCTTGTCCGGCAGGGAGGGGAAGAAGTCTATGCCGGTGATGCGCTCCACCTCGTCCACGCTGTTGACGTATGCGTCCTTGGGCTTGTTGCCGGCATTGTTCTTATAAATGAATCCGATGGCCTTCGGCTCGCCGCGCATGCACAGCACCACCTTGAAGAATCCCTCCGGCACGGTCACCTTGTTGCGTCCTATCTTCTTGTGCCGTCCCTTGAAGAAGATGGGGCCGGCGACGATATAGATGTCCCCGTATTTCTCGGCCCACTGCCGGCATTGGTTCTCCATCTCGTTCCAGTCTCCCCGGTTGAGGTTCGGGTCCTGCGGGCAGATGTTGGTCATGAGGAAGCTCTGGTCCATGGCCGTTCGGCTCCATTTGTTGTCTCCTGCGGGGCACAGATGCCCGCGGTCGTAGCCCGACTGTCTGTAGTCGCCCGTCGTGGCGCGTGGCTCAGGCACCTCCTCGTCTTCATGAAACTCTATTCCCTTGCGCTTTGCCGTTCCCGTGGCGTGGGCGGCTGTCAGATGCCAGGCCACCCAGTTGGGCACAAGCAGGGCCTTGTTGTAGGAGACGGTATATCCCTCACGGTAGAGCATCTGCGACGGCCGGTCCTCCAGCGTGGCGGGAAGTTCCAGGCCCTTCGTGTCGATGGCTTCCCCGTCGGCCCCGCCTTCTTCCGTCCGGTTGGTGTCCTCGTCCTCATCCAGGTCGATGGCTTGCGCCTCGTACATCCCCTCGTGTCCGTTGAGGTAAGCCGTTTGCCGTGAGCGGTTGGGTGTGCAGGATAAAAAGCCTAACAGACAGGCGAATAACAGATATTTCTTCATTTCTTTCTTTAAAAATAGCATTAATGTTCAGATAGACCGCTGCGTCCGGCATCTCCTCCGTCCGTCGGGCGTCGCAGGCGGTCGGTCGCCGGTCTCGCGGAGGATCTACTCTATGAGGAATATGATCCCCGATATGCCGATGTAGGCATAGACGACATACTGGAAGATGCGGGTGGGAATGTGCTTGAAGACATACGAGCCGAGCAGTACGCCGATGAGCACGCCGCCGATGCCGTAGCAATAGTCCGTCCCCACCGTGGGTGTGAGGAAGCCATTGTATCCGCGTGCGACGGTCATGATGATGTTGCCGCAGAGGATGTAGGGCTGCACCAGCGCCATGTATTCCTCCTTGCTCTTCGTCGAGGAGAGGAAATAGAGCACCACGGGCGGTCCCTGCATGCCGAAGAATCCGCCCATCATGCCGCTGAGCGTTCCCGTTCCGAACATATAGGGAGGGTGGCGGGGATATGGATGCGCCGGCTGAAGAAGGAGAACCATATAGCCGTGATGATGAGCACCACGCCCAGAATGTGCCGCAGCAGCCGGTCGTCCATCTGCTTCAGGCAGAAGACCGACGCAATGGCGACGACGGAGAAGGTGGCGAGGATGGGCAGCAGCTTGTGCCACTGTATGTCGCGCCGCACCTTCCACGTGACGGCTGCCGATGTTGTCAGGGCCAGGAGTCCCGACAGGGTGGTGGCTTCTCCGTAGGAGGGCATGAGCAGGGGCAGCATCGTCATGATGAAGATGCCGAAGCCGAAGCCGACGGTACGTTGGATGAAGCTCGAGACGATCGTGAGAAGGAAGATGTAGACGGCTGATGGATCCATATCTGCAAAATTACGTATTTTTCGTGATCATTATGATATTTGGTAATAGATTATTTTGTAAGTATCGCGATTATTTCGTAATTTTGAATTGTCAGAAACAAGATCCCGACTAATCAACATTATCTACCTTTAATAATAGTATGTCTCAATCCGTTACCCCCCTGACGACTTCGTTTGCCGACAGTCGTCCCCACTATCTCATCCTCGATGGTCTGCGCGGTACGGCAGCCCTTCTGGTGCTCGTCTATCATGTCTTCGAGGGCCTTGCCTTCGCGGGTGGCGACACGACGCCCATCTGGGGCATCAACCACGGCTATCTCGCTGTCGACTTCTTTTTCATCCTCTCCGGTTTCGTGATCGGCTATGCCTATGATGATCGTCTGCGGACGGGGCGTCTTACCGTGCGGGGCTTCATCCGCCGCCGTCTCATCCGCCTGCATCCCATGATCATCGCGGGTGCGGTCATCGGTGCTGTCGCCTTCCTTGCCGGAGGCGGCACGAAGTGGGACGGCACGCACGTCACCACGTCGCTTGTCATGCTGTCGCTGTTGTGCGCCCTGTTCATGATCCCGCAGGTGCCGGGCTCGCCTGCCGATGTGCGTGGCAACGGCGAGATGTATCCGCTGAACGGTCCGTCCTGGTCGCTCTTCTTCGAGTATATCGGCAATCTGCTCTACGTGCTGCTCATCCATCGTCTGCCCACGCGCGTCCTCGGCGTGCTACCGTCGTGGCAGGCGTGGCGCTCGGCTGGTTCGCCCTGGCCGACCTCTCGGGCTATGGCATGCTGGGAGTGGGGTGGACCCTCGACATGGTCAATTTCGCCGGCGGCATGCTGCGCATGCTCTTCCCCTATCTGCTGGGCATGTATCTGGCCCGCCGTTTCGTCCGCCGGGACGCGGCGTCCGGTGCCCGCCGCCGGGGCGTGCGGGGCTGGTTCTGGATAGCCAGCGTCTGGCTGCTCGCCCTCTTCCTCGTGCCCTATATCGACGGCAAGACGCCGGTGTGCTGGAATGGGGCCTATGAGCTCTTCTGCATCGTCGTCGTCTTTCCCGCCATCGTGTGGATAGGTGCCGCCACCCCGCTCGACAACGGCCTGTCACGGCGCTGCTGCGACTTCATGGGCCGCTTGTCCTATCCCCTTTACGCCGTCCACTATCCCGTCATGTATGTGTTCTACCAGTGGCTCATCGCCCACGAGACCTATACGCTGGCCGGATCGTGGCCGCAGGCCCTGCTCGCAGTGGGAGTGAGCATCGTTCTGGCACTCGTCGCCCTGAAGTGCTACGACGAGCCGTTCAGGCGCTGGCTCTCCCGCAAGTGGAAATAAAATGGCGGTAGGCAGGCCGGAAATCCGGATAAATTTGTATATTTGCTTAAATATTAGACGAACAAATCCTATACACCACCAACAAGAATGATCAGTAAAGCTAAACTGAAATACATCAAGAGTCTGGAGATCAAGAAGTTCCGGCAGAAGGAGCGGGCTTTCGTCGCTGAAGGCCCGAAGGTCGTAGGCGACTTGTTGCGCCATGCCGCCCCCACGATGATCGTGGCCACCGCCGCCTGGCTCGACCGCCATGCCGACGCGTCGTCCCTCGGTGCCGAGGTGATCGAGGTTACCGGCGATGAGCTTCGTCAGGTGTCCTTCCTGCAGCATCCTCAGGAGGTGCTGGCCGTCTTCCCCCTGCCTGCCGCCGACGGTGCGGAGGTGCGTCCGGACGCCGCCTCCCGTCTTCTCCTTGCTCTCGATGGTGTGCAAGACCCCGGCAATCTGGGCACGATCATCCGCATCGCCGACTGGTTCGGCATCGGCGACATCGTCTGCTCGTCCGACACCGCCGATGCCTACAATCCCAAGGTGGTGCAGGCCACGATGGGCTCCATAGCACGCGTGCGCGTTTCCTACACCGACCTGCCGGCCTGGCTTGACCGGCTGCCGGAGGATGTCCCTGTCTATGGACTCCTGCTTGACGGCGACAACATCTACACGCAGGAGCTGAGTGGCAGAGGAGTCGTCATCATGGGCAATGAGGGCAAGGGACTGTCCGGGGCCGTGCGGCGCCGGGTCACGAAGCGGCTGCTCATTCCCAACTGCCCCCTCGACCCGCTCCACCCCGACGATTCGGCCGAGAGCCTGAATGTGGCGGTGGCCACTGCCGTGACCTGCGCGGAGTTCCGCCGCCGGCAGCATACAGAGAACTTAATCGTTTAACTAATTTGTTTATAATATGTTAGAATCAGAACTTTACAAAATCCGTAGTGTGAGCGCCTGCATGGGGTGCGCCTACCATCTGTTTACAGACAATTTCAAGAAGATATTCCGCCGTATGTGGCTGCCGATATTGGTCACCTCCCTGTGTATGGGCGTTGCCATGCTTATGGCGCAGAATATGGAGCGTATACAGCTGGCTGGCAGTGGTATGTACAGCCCGGAGCTGATGATGGCCATGGGCGAGTACTCTCTAGTACAGCTCATCTGCCTCATTCCTGCTCTATGGATGGGTGGCCGCCTGCTTGGTCTGCTCAACGACCGGACGACGGGATGGAATGTGCGGCGACTGATCAAGAGCTATGTCTTGGTGATCGTGGCCATGATCGTTGTCGAGTTGGTGTTCTTCTTGATTGGAATGGCGGTTGGCGGTGCCCTGACCGCTACGGCCTTCTTGAGCTTAGGCTTTCTCGTGATCTTTGTGGCGTCTGTTCCGCTGATCTATTCATGGATGAAGTACTTCATGGATCCCGACATGCGTCTGGGCATGCTCTTCGGCAAGGCGTATAAGGCCGGCTGGCGCCATTGGGGCTTCCTGTTCGGCCTTTTCTTCCTGGTGGCCCTGATCATGGTGGTGATCTGCGTCATCCTCTTCCTTCCCGCCATGGGACTGGAGACTGCCGCCCAGGCCAATGCCGCTGGTATGCTTGGTGGCGATGCGTCCGGCCTGCCTGCCGCTTTTAGCGTGCTCACCTACGTAGTGTTTGCCTGCACCTATTTCATCCTCTACTTCGTGGAGATCTGGATGACGTTCAATATGTATTATGGCTACGGCAGCGTGGAGGCGCGCGAGCATGGCGACGACGTGGAGCGTGAGGTCCTTGACGACGGTGCTGCCCCCTTTGACGGCAGGCGCATAGAGGAGGGAGGCTATTCCTCTGAGCCGAAGAATGATTTTGAGGAAATAAGATAATAAGTTACGATACTTTAAAAATAGGCGGATTTCTATTCCATTCGCCTATTTTTTTTTATCTTTGCGCAAACGAAAAATCAAACAATCGATATGAATATAGCAGTAGCAGGAACAGGCTATGTAGGACTAAGCATCGCCACGTTGCTGAGTCAGCACAACCATGTAGAGGCTGTAGATGTGATCCCCGAGAAGGTGGAGCTCATCAATCAGCGCAAGTCACCCATCCAGGACGAATACATCGAGAAATACCTTCGCGAGAAAAAGCTCGACCTCCATGCCACGCTCGATGGCCGCAAGGCCTATGCCGGCGCGGAGTTTGTCGTCATCGCCACACCGACCAACTATGACCCGGTGAAGAACTATTTCGACACGACGCATGTCGAGGAGGTGATCCGGCTGGTCATGGAGGTGAATCCGGATGCCATCATGGTGATCAAGTCGACCATTCCGGTGGGCTACACCAATGCCATCCGCCGGAAGACGGGCTCCGACAACATCATCTTCGCTCCCGAGTTCCTGCGCGAGAGCAAGGCGCTCTACGACAATCTCTATCCCTCACGCATCATCGTGGGCCGTCCCGCTGACGACGAGCGTCTCGACAAGGCTGCCCACACGTTTGCCGCCCTTCTGCAGCAGGGTGCCATCAAGGAGAACATCGACACGCTGTTCATGGGCATCACGGAGGCAGAGGCCGTGAAGCTCTTCGCCAACACCTACCTGGCCCTCCGCGTGAGCTATTTCAATGAGCTGGACACCTATGCCGAGGTGAAGGGCCTGAGCACGGCCGACATCATCAAGGGCGTCTGTCTCGATCCCCGCATCGGCTCGTTCTACAACAATCCCTCTTTCGGCTATGGCGGCTATTGCCTGCCGAAGGACACGAAGCAGCTCCTGGCCAACTACCGCGACGTGCCGGAGAACCTGATCCAGGCCATCGTGGAAAGCAACCGCACCCGCAAGGATTTCATCGCCGATCAGGTGCTCCACCGTGCCGGATATTACAATTATGTGGATGGAGTGGTCTACAATCCGCAGAACGAAAAGCCTTGCGTGATAGGCGTTTATCGTCTGACGATGAAGTCCAACTCCGACAATTTCCGCCAGTCAAGCATCCAGGGCGTGATGAAGCGTGTGAAGGCCAAGGGTGCGAAGGTGATCATCTATGAGCCGACGCTTCCCAACGGCTCCACCTTCTTCGGTAGCCGTGTGGTGAACGACCTCGACGCGTTCAAGAAAGAGAGCAATGCCATCATCGCCAACCGCTACGACACTGTGCTCGATGATGTGAGGCAGAAGGTCTACACCCGCGACATCTTCAAGCGCGACTGACTCCGTCGGCGGACGGCCTCACGTCCGCCGTCCCACACTTCATTCCGACCCACCTCTGTTTTCCCTATGATAAAGATAAAAGAAGGTTTCATGCCCTTCAAGGGCTACACCACCTACTACCGTATTGCCGAGGGAGCGACGTGCGACAAGACGCCCCTTCTCCTCCTGCACGGAGGCCCCGGCTCCACCCATAATTATTTCGAGCTGCTCGACGGACTGGCCGAGACGGGCCGGCAGGTGATCAGCTACGACCAGCTTGGCTGTGGCCGCTCCTATGTGGACGGCCATCCCGAACTGTGGACGCTCGACAACTGGCTCGACGAGCTTGAGTCGCTCCGCCGTTTCCTCCATCTCGACCGTCTCCACATCCTCGGACAGTCGTGGGGCGGCATGATGATCCTTGCCTGGCTCATCTATCGCAAGCCCCGGGGCGTGGCCTCGGCCATCCTCTCCAGCACGGCGTCGTCGAGCAGGCTGTGGGGTCACGAGCAGCACCGGCTCATCTCGTTCATGCCCGAAGCCGAGCAGGAGGCCATCCGGAAGGCGGAGGCGACCGGCAATTTCGACGATCCCGCATATCTGAAGGCCAACGACCATTACACGGAGCTTTATGCCTGTTCGATCACCGCCGACAGCCCCGAGTGTCTCCGCCGTGAGAAGCGGTTCGGCACGGAGAGCTACAACGTGGCGTGGGGACCGAACGAGTACACCCCGTGGGGCAATCTGAAAGACTTCGACTGCACGCCCCGGCTGGGAGAGATCACCGAGCCGTGCCTGATCATCAGCGGAACGAACGATGAGAGCACGCCCCTGCTGGCCAAGACGATGGCCGACGGTATCCCCCACAGTCGGTGGGAGCTGCTCGACGGAGCGCGCCACATGACCTTTGCCGACCAGCCCGACCGCTACCGACAGCTGTTGGCCGGCTGGTGCGGTGAGCACGACGGCGCCGGCTCCTGTGGGGAGTAGGCGTGGCAGCACCGGCTGTCTGTCCGGCATGGCCCACGTGAGGAGCGGGACGATGCCGGCAGGCATGAAAAGCAGGCGGCTTCCTTTCACTAATAAATGTTAATCACCGGAAAGTTCTGCAACAATCGTGCTCGCTTTTCCCGGGATTTTACTACTTTTGCAACCGCAATAAGGAAAGTTGGCAGAGTGACCGAATGCGCTGGACTCGAAATCCGGTATACCCCTTTCGGGTATCGGGGGTTTGAATCCCTCACTTTCCGCCACAGAAAGGCGTGCAAGGCTTTAAGCCGTGCACGTTTTTTTTATCCCCGTACTTCATCTGAGTGGCATCTCGGCTCACCCGATGAATATTGGGAATTGTTTAGCCCGGTCCCGAAAAAAGGCATCCTATCCTTGCAAGACCGGACGACAAGTCTGGGATGACAC
>ULRH01049210.1_pt1 | contig 24503 bp, 17 predicted proteins | sample 1955271 | NCBI WGS metagenome assembly ULRH01 (sample SAMEA4835677, study PRJEB28245) | human gut metagenome | biome: gut microbiome; material: fecal sample | place: Denmark | collected 2008 | reverse complement strand
TTATTTTCAACGGATTAGATATTAATTTAACGAAGTATTAAATAGAAATATTTTTAAGACAATTCTTTCTATCCGTTCAGTATAATCTTTTTATCAATCAAATTGCAATTTGAAAAATATTCGTGATATTGTCGGTTACCTGTATTGATAATAAACAAATAGTTTTGACAACGAGTAATTCCTGTATATACCAATTCATCGGAAAATTCATAGGGACGTGTGTTAGCCAAATCTTTTGTCGTGTTCAAATTTTCTTCTATAACTAAAAAAAGGGCATTGTCGGAAATGATATAGATGAACGGGAGCCTCCGGATGCCTGTCCAAGGCCGCCTGATAAACTTCTTTTGTGGATTCGGCATTGACGCTTTCGCAATCATGGGCTATCACGTCTGTCACGTCATGCGCGTTAAGCAACCCGTTGATGTTCACCCTGTCACGACCGCTGACGGTCGGCTGTTCAAGTCTCTCGCCTTTCTCTATCCACGCATAAGTGGAACGGCTGTTGTGGGTCGGATGAACACCGTCGGCATAATAAACCACAGCATCTTCCGGCATACCGGAAAGGATTTCGGTAAGTTCTCCGACAAAGGCTGCCTGCTTGGAGGCATCAGCCTCGCAAGGGACTTCCGATGTCTTCTTATAGGTGAAACCAATGCGGTTCAGCAGGTCTACAACCCCTGGGGCGTGTACTCCACGCCGAATGTGGACTTTATCCACTCTGCCACACTCTTGGCATCCGTATAGATATGCTCACGAAGTTCCTTGCGCAAGGCGGACAACTGTCTGCTGTCAAGAAGCCCCCAATAACCTTTGTGGCGGTTTTCCAGAAGTTCATCGGCACCGCCGTGCAAATAAGCGGAACGGTAACGGTATACGGTGGAAACGTCTATTCCAAGGCATGAAGCCACGAAGGAAGGAGAATTGCCCATGCCCAACATCAGAATGCAAGTCACACGGGCATAGTCGGAACTTCCGGCTAGATTCCGTTGAAGTTTACGTAAATTTTCTATTTCTGATGTCGACAACTGCATTTCCATGCCGTAAAGATACAACTTTTAAACGAATTATTCGCATTTCACTTACTTTTGACTATAATGGATTGGTTGCCAGTGCTTTCCGTGCCCGCATGTTAATTCTGGCTGCAAGCCCCTTGTATCAAGACGCAGCCAATAACACAACATGGGAGGATGCGGCAAATGCTGCAGCAGAAGTGATTGATTACAAAGGTGGCATAAGTGGACTGGCTTCGGACGGTATCGAATATTATTCACCTACGATTACCAACGCCATCGGCGATGGAGTTAATCCTGCTGAAATACTTTGGAGAACCAATAAAGATGGAGGAAGCAATACACAAGAATCTCAGAATTTTCCACCAAGCTTATATGGAACAGGAAAAATGAACCCATCACAGAATTTAGTGGATGCCTTTCCAATGGCAAACGGCTATCCGGTAGACGATGCCCACAGCGGTTACGATGCCAACAATCCGTATGCCAACCGTGACCCTCGTTTAGACAAGTATATCATCTACAACGGAAGCAGCATTAGTGAGAAAAGTGTCACCATCAATATCACCGATGGCAATACGGACGGTATCAATGTAACAGAAAACCGTTCTACCCGTACCGGTTACTATATGAAGAAGCGCATGCGTTGGGACGTAAATCTTGACCCGGCTGCTTCTACCAACCAGCCACATTACACGCCACGTATCCGATACACGGAAATGTATTTGGATTACGCTGAAGCGGCTAATGAGGCTTGGGGACCGAAAGGTACAGGCAGTCACGGATATTCTGCTTACGATGTAATCAAAGCTATCCGCCAGCGTGCAGGGGTAGGCGGTACAGATGACCCTTACTTGGAAGCTTGTGCAGGCAGTCAGGAGCAGATGCGTGAACTGATTCGTAACGAACGCCGTTTGGAACTTTGTTTCGAAGGTTCCCGCTTTTGGGACGTGCGCCGTTGGAAATTGGATTTGAATGAACCTGTTTACGGTTTACAGCAAAATGGCAACACTTACCAACGCTTTTTAGTGGAAGAACGTTCATATCAGGACTATATGTATTTTAGCCCCATCCCGAACTCAGAAATATTGAAATATAGCAACCTGGAACAGAACAGAGAATGGGAGTAAACATTAATGATAAAAAAGAAAGATGACCGACATGAAAAAGAAGAATCTATTATACGTAGGAATGGCTTCGCTGCTTGTTGGAGGTATCGCAACCTCTTGCGAAAGCGGAACGAATGAATTCGAAAACTTTGATTACAGCACCGTGTACTTCGCCAACCAGTTTGCCGAGCGTACACTGGTGTTGGGCGAAGACGAATTTACAGATAACGCTATAGACAACGAGCATAAAGTGTCTATCAAGGCAGCATGGGGAGGAGGATACAACAATCCGACAAACGTGACCATCGACTTCGAAGTAGACGAGTCATTGTGTGACAACCTCTACTTCATAGACGAGAATCGTCCGGTAGTTCCTATGCCGGCTGAGTATTATACGTTGGCATCCAATCAGATTCATATCCCAGAAGGTCAAATAGGCGGAGGAGTGGAAGTTCAATTGACCGATGCATTCTTTGCCGACGAACATGCTATTGAAAACTATTACGCCATCCCCTTACGGATGCTGCATGTAGAAGGGGCAGACTCTATCCTGCAAGGTACAGCAGGAGTAGAGAATCCGGTACTGACCAATTCTAACCATTGGACAACGCAACCCAAGAATTACGTTATCTATGCCATCAAATATGTCAACGAATGGCACGGTGAATACTTACGTCGAGGCATTGATCAAATGACGGCAAATGGCGCAACAACTTCGAATATACGTCACGAACAATATATCGAAGACGATGAAGTGGTGTATTTAACTACCAATAGCCTGAGCCGTTCCACCCTGGCATTGACCACTCAAGATACGAATGGAAAAAACGTCAGTTACAACATTGCTCTTGCTTTTGGCGAAGACGGCAATTGCACCCTGTCTAGTATAACCGATGGCATTACAGTAAGCGGAACCGGCAAATTCATAAAAGACGGTGAAAAGAATAGCTTGGGGGGTAAAGACCGAGATGCCCTCTACTTGGACTATCAAGTGGACTTTCATAATTTGGGCATGCAATATGCCACGAAAGATACATTGGTGCTCCGTACCCGCGGTGTACAAGGCGGAAAGGCTTTTAATGCCGAAGTACGATAAAACTACAGGTTTAACATTTAAACAAAAAGAACATGAAATACATCAATCATAAGTTAATCGGTCTCGCTGTAGCGACGGCTCTGTTTACCGCTTGCGTAGACGAGTACGAATGCAACCTGCAGGTGGAAAAGCCCGAAGAGGTGGCAGGCAGCGAGTACCTGGCTACTTTCGATGTGCTGAAGTCATACATCAGCCGGGATGCCAATTCGCCTTTCAAACTGACGGCGAACCTGAATCCAAGCGATTTCACCGCACACGAAGTGGCTTACAGCACCATTATGAATAACTTCGACGGAATAGATGTGGGCAGTACGACGTATATGCCTGCCACCGCTGTTGATGACCAAGGCGCATACAATTTCGGCGACATGTCGACACTGGCGGATGCACTTGCAGGAACAGACGTAACGGCATACGGCGGAACGCTTGCCTCCTACCAGGGGCAGCGCGCCGCTTATTACGCTGAACAGTTCGAGCCGACCATCATCCCTTACGAACCGGAGAAGGGACGCACCGTGCTCTTCAACTTCGAAGCGGACGAGATAGGTACGGCTTACGAGATGAGTAATGGAAGTGTCGCTATTGTTGAAACTGACCCGGATGACGCTAACAAAAAAGTGCTACATGTGGGTACAGATGACAATAAGGCAGCTTACTCGTTCCCTAAATTTAATGTTAAATTGCCGGAAGGTCGCAAATTAGGTGATTATGTAACCATCGAATTGGATATGCGCATTGTCAATCAAGACGGTTTGTTTGGTACTGGTATGTATGTATTTATCAATGGTCAAAAATTTGCGGTAGGTGTCAATGCACAAAATTTGGGTTGCAATCCCAATCAATGGAATCGTGGCGCTATTATTAAAATGAACAATGCCACGGCACCAGGCTTCGAATTGCCAGATGAGCTGAAAAGTTTAACCGAATTCGAATTACAGATTGGTTCAGAATCAGGAGGTGCCCAATATTATTTGGATAACATCATTATGAACTACGAAGTGGCAGGTACAGGCACCACCGTCATCGACTTTGAAGGCGATGAATTAGGTAAAACCTATCCGATGACGGGCGGCAGTTCATGTGTTGTAGAGAATGACCCGACCGGAGAAAGTGGTAAAGTGCTTCATGTAGGAACAGCCAGTAGTCTTGCCAGCTACTCGTTCCCACAATTTACTATTCAATTGCAACCGGGAAGAACCTTGAAAGACTATACAGGTTTGATTTTGGATATGTACTTGATTGATGGAAAAGGTAAATATGGTGGCGGTATGCAAGTCATTATTAATGGAGTAGCATATACTTATACTAATCAAGGACCTGCATCATTCGGTTGTCCGGATAATGCTTGGGGACGCGGATTGATTTACCTACCATTCGGTGAAGGCGGTATGCCGATACCCGAAGGCATGGAAAACCTGACAGAAATTACGCTTGCCGTAGGCTCTGGCTCTGGAGAATGGCATGCGTACATCGACAACATTACCTTGAACTGGAAGATGGACGACACCATCATCGAAAAGACACCCGAAGAAAAAGCAGACATCCTGACAGCCGATATGAACGCATGGATTGGTGGCATGATGGATGCCGGAGGCGAAGCCGTAACGATGTGGAACATCATCGGCGAACCGCTCAGCCAGACACAAGATGCCAATACATTCAACTTCGGTGAATACTTGGGCGGCGATGTGGAATTCGCCCGCACGGCTGTAGCCATGGCACGCGACACGGCAGCAGTTCCGGTACAACTCTTCGTAAGCCAGACCTTCGAACAAACGGATGACATGGCATCGAAAGCCGACCAGTTGACAACGTTGGTGAACTCGTATGAAGAAGACGATGAAACCGTCATCGACGGCTACAACATTCTGTTGCACACGGTTTACTCGAAAGACGCAACTATTCAGGCAAGCAATGAAAGCAAGATTACCGCCCTCTTCACCCGACTGAAAGAAGCAGGCAAGCCGGTACGCATTTCAGACCTGAGTGTCTGTGTAGAGAATACCGACGGTACACTGATTCAGGCAGGCCAGGTTTCTACCGACGACCGGATAAATGCTGGCAAGTATTTGTCGTTCATCATGCAGGAATACCGCCGCATCATTGATGCAGCCAACCAGTACGGCATCTCGCTCTCGGGCTTGAACGAATCGTCATCGGCGAACAAGCTCTGCCCGTGGACTTCCGGCTGGAACCGCAACCTGTTCTATGAAGGTGTTGTGAACGGATTGAAGTAAAAAAACAGCCCCTCCAAATCTCCCCTAAGGGGAGGCTTAAGATAAGGGATTTGCAATCCGATGAGAATACATCCGCATTCGAGGCGGATTGCAAATTCCTTCATTAAAAATATTTGACAACCATTGAGGTTGGAGGAAATTGTTAAATCAGTTTCGTTTAACAAACTACATTAAAATTAAAATCTGTGTAACCTGTGGTGCAAAACCACAAGCTGACGATATAATCCGCCTGTCCGGGAGGCAAGACGTTTTTTCGGTTTTTAATGGTGTTAGTTAGTGAAAAGATAAAAATCGGATAACCGCTACCTGCCTTGAGACAGGCGGATTTTTTCCGGCAAGACACCACTGCATCCGCAGCAAGATTATTAACCTTACAAAACACTTACATAACTAAAATCAAAAAAAACATCATGAAACAACTGAAATCTTTTCTATTCCTGTTTCTGGCAAGCACACTTTTCTGGGCTTGCTCGGACGATGACACCGTAAACAAAAGCTTGTGGGGCGACTCGTATGCCCGTTTCGTACGCAACGCCATGACAGTAACCTCAACCGAGGGCACTGCCGAAGCCATCATCGACTGGCAACAATCCACCTGGGAAATCACTTTGGGAGAAGGCTATATCGTGACCAATGTAACCCCCACATCGGGCGGTGACAACAACGGTGAGCACCAATTTACCCAAGTAACCCTGACCTGTAATGCCAACACTTCGATGGACACCCGTACACAGGTTATCCGCCTGACCGACCGCAACGGGACAACCACCGAGCTGACCATCACCCAAGAATGGGCAGACAAAGCGGACGATACCGACCACCTGAAGCCTGAACACTACGCCGACTACGCCGACCACCTCATCCGCTACATCGACTTCATGAAGCAGAACGGCGTAGACATCTATGCCGTCTCGGTACAGAACGAACCCGACATGGACTTCACCGCCTGGACGCCGCAGGAAGTGACGGCCTTCCTGAAGCAGGAAGGTGCCCGCATCCGCGAGACGGGCGTGAAACTGATGTCGCCCGAAGCCTGCGGCTACCAGCCCGAATATACCGACGCCGTGCTGAACGACGCCGAAGCCTTCGCGCAAACCGACATCGTGGCCGGACACCTCTACCAGGGGTTCACCGACCTGAGCAGCAGCTACGTGAAAGACCGCCACGACTACGTGTGCGCACTCTACCCGCGCCTGGGAGGAAAGACCTGGTGGATGACAGAGCACCTCTTCAACGACGGCGAAACCGAAGAAGACCCCTCGCTGTGGCAGTTCTGGGAGTGGGACTACAACTTCTCCCACCTGGCCAAAGAAATCCACATGTGCATGGACGGATACTGCAGTGCCTACGTCTACTGGTACCTGAAACGTTTCTATGGCATGATAGGCGACACCGATGAACGTTGCAAGGAAGAAGAAGGCGAAGTATCGAAAAACGGCTACATCCTGTCACATTACGCCCGTTACGCCACAGGCACTACCCGCATCGCTGTCACCTCCGCCAGCGAAAACATCGAAGCTACGGCCTATCTTAACGAAGCTACCGGCGAAGTGACGCTTGTCCTCCTGAACCAATCCGACCGCACGCTTAGCTTAGTCATCCCGATATCGGGAGCCAGCCAAGCTTCAGCAGTAGAAACCAACGAAACAAAAAATATGGAACCGGCAGACGTTACCGTAACCAAAGAATCCGTATCTTTGCCCATATCCGGAAAAAGTATCGTATCGGTACGCATCGGATTTTAAACCATAAAATAACCCAATTTAAACAACATGAAAAAAACTTACCCTTTGAAAGCCACGATGGCATTGGCTTTCGGACTGGCTCTCGGCACAGCGTGCGGAAACCAGCAGGCTCAGACACTCGACCCGCAACTCATCGGGACGGGTAACCCGTATCTTCCGCTTTGGGAACACCTGCCCGACGGAGAACCCCGTGTATTCGAAGACCCCGACAATCCGGGCAAGCTGCGTGCCTACATCATCGGCTCGCACGACCTGCGCATGGACAGCTATTGTGGTCCGGACATCCGTATGTGGTCGGCACCCGTAGAAGACCTGACCGACTGGCGCGATGAAGGCCCCATCTTTACGTATCACATCGAAGACCAATGGGACGTAATGTATGCCCCCGACCTGGTGGAAATCACACAGAAAGACGGCAAGAAGGTGTATTACCTCTACCCGCACAGCCGCGGACCGCGCCGGGAAGCGATGGTATGTAAAGGCGACCGTCCCGATGGTCCCTTTACTCCCGTCAACCTGAACGAAGACGGCACAAGCACGGTAGAAGGCAGCCTCTTGGGCTTCGACCCGTCTATCTTTGTAGAGACCGTCACCAATCCGGACGACCCCGACTATGAAACCGGCTTCCGTGCCTACGGTTTCTGGGGATTCCAACGTTCGTCGGCAGTGCAATTGGATCCCGCCACGATGTACTCGGCACGTCCGGACACAAAGGTCATCCCCTACTTCATCCCCGCCAGCAAACGCTACGGTGAAATCCGTGACCCGAAAGGTACGCAATATCCAGCCCTCTACAAGGAACAGAAGCCTGAAGACTTCAACTTCTTCGAAGCATCGTCCATCCGCCAGGTGGGCAACAAGTATGTGATGATTTTCTCGGGCTACTCCGGTCCCGATTATGGTTTAGGAAGCACCAACTCCACTCTGCGTTATGCGTATGGCGATACGCCACTCGGTCCCTGGCGCAGCGGAGGCGTATTGGTGGATTCACGCGGCGTAGTATTGAACGAAGACGGCAGCCGCCTGCAAACCACCAATGCCGGCCACAACACCCACGGTAGCCTGCAGGAAATCAACGGCCAATGGTATGTGTTCTATCATCGTCCACCTCGTGGCTTCGGTTTCGCCCGTCAGGCCATGGTGGCTCCGGTACTGATAAAATGGGACGAAACTCCGGTAGCCGAAGGCGGCAAGGTAACCATTTGCGGCTACGACCCCTATGCGCCCGACAGCATTTGGCAAGCCAAGGCAAGCAACGGCGACACTTACACCGGTGCCGAAGTGACCTCGGAAGGCTTCCAAATCTTCGGTATGGACCCGTATAAGTATTATTCCGCCGGATATGCCTGCTACTTGTCAAATGGCCAGGCCATGCAAGACGCTTGGGACATCTGGGACAACAACATGCCGGTGAATATGAACAAGGGCGACATTGTCGGATTCAAGTACTTCGGATTCGGCGGACTGAACCAAGCACAAAAAGGCTTGAAACCGTTTGCAGGCGCAAAAGCTTACGACAAGACGTACTTCAACCTCTTCCTGACCGCTCAAACAGATGCCGCGTTTAAAATCAACGTCTGGATAGACGGCCCGTGGGACAACGAAACTTGGAAAGGCAAAAAGATTGGCGAAATCACTGTCCCTGCCGGAACAACTGCCGATGAAGTGACGAAATACACCCTTGACGTAACCGACGCGGTGAAGGCATTGGACAAAAAACATGCCATCTATCTGGTAGCGGAAGGTGACACGGACGGCCAACTGTGTATCCTCCGCGGGTTGGGATTCAGCGCAGACGAGAAGAGCCTGGTTTATCCGGCAGTACCGACAGTAAGCATCCAGGCAAACGGCCAGGAAATCGAACTGCCCACAACCCCAGTCCGCTCGACCAACGCCAACGGCTACACGGGTTACGACCAATACGAAACGACCTATACGCTTCCTGCAGGCACAGCGTCCGTTCCGGAATTCACTGCTTCATCGAACAATCCGAACGTGAAAATCGAAATCACGCAACCTGAAACCACAGACGGAAAAGCCGTAGTGAAATTCGACTACAACGGTATGGTGAAGACCTATACGGTAGTCATTAACAATTAACAGTTTACAGTTAATAATCTGTAGTTGAAAGAGACGAAGTAATTGTCCATTATCAATTGCTTCGTCTCTACGTTCAACCCATAAAACCTGAAACATGAAAACACGGAAATTGATTTTAGCGGTTGTGTTTTCGGGACTGACGGCGATAGCCGGATATGCCGAAGACTTGAAATTGTGGTACAGCCGTCCTGCAGTGGAATGGACGGATGCCTTACCTATCGGAAACTCCCGGATGGGAGCGATGGTATATGGCGGCACGGAACGTGAAGAACTGCAACTGAACGAAGAAACGTTTTGGGCAGGAGGACCACACGACAATAACAATAACCTTGCACAGTATGTGCTCCCTACGGTGCGCCAACTGATATTCGAAGGAAAGACTTGGGAGGCACAACGGTTGTGCGACGCCAATTTCTTTTCGGGGAAGAACGGTATGAGTTACCTCACCTTAGGAAGTCTTTTCCTTGATTTTACCGGACACAAGGACGCGGCAAACTTTTACCGCGACTTGAACATCTCCAATGCTACAGCCACTACCCGTTATCAAGTGGACGGAGTAACCTATACCCGCACAGCCTTCGCTTCATTTACCGATAGTGTCATTGTGATGCGTGTGCAGGCAAACCGGAAAGGCGCTTTGGCTTTCCGGCTTGCTTACGATACTCCGCTGAAGCACGAAGTGAAAACCGAAGGCAACAAGCTGTCGGTGGTTTGCTACGGCAAAGACCAAGAAGGAGTAAAGGCAGCCCTGCGTGCCGAGTGCAGGATACAAGTGATTACCGACGGCACCGTAAGGGCTTCGGGCAAAACGTTGGAAGTATCGGATGCAGGTGAAGCTGTGATTTATATCGCTGCGGCTACCAATTACGTGAACTATCACAATGTGGGCGGTGATGCGGCTGCCCGAGCCGAAAGCTGCCTGGCGCGAGCCGTAAAAATACCTTATGCAAAAGCACTGGCTGCCCACATTGCTTACTACCAAAGCCTGTTCAACCGGGTACAGCTGACGATAGGCGAAGAGACGGATGAGGCATCTGGAAAAGAAACCGATATACGTATCCGCGATTTCCACCAAGGCAAGGACCAGACGTTGCCTGTACTGCTTTTCCAGTATGGACGCTATTTGCTGATTTCGTCTTCGCAACCCGGCGGACAACCCGCCAATTTGCAAGGCGTATGGAACCGTAGCGTAAACGCGCCGTGGGACAGCAAATATACCATCAACATCAATACGGAGATGAACTACTGGCCTGCCGAAACAACCAACCTGAGCGAGATGCACCAGCCATTGTTCGCCATGCTGAAAGACTTATCGGAAACGGGAGCGAAAACAGCACGCGAAATGTATGGCTGCCGGGGATGGGTAGCTCATCATAATACCGACTTGTGGCGCATTGCGGGACCGGTGGACTTTGCCGCTGCAGGCATGTGGCCCAGCGGCGGATTCTGGCTGAGCCAGCATCTGTGGCAACATTACCTGTTTACGGGCGACCAGACTTTTTTGCGGGAATCTTATCCGATATTGAAAGGCGCGGCACTGTTCTGCCTGGATTTCCTTGCCGAAAACCCGAATACACACGAGTGGGTGATAGCACCTTCGGTTTCGCCCGAACACGGCCCAGTAACGGCAGGATGCACGATGGACAACCAGTTGGCGTTCGATGTGCTTTCGAACGCGTTACGCGCTTCATTGACAGTAGGTGACGAGACGGGTTTCCAGGACACGCTGAGACAGATGATTGACCACTTGCCGCCCATGCGGATAGGCAAACACGGACAGTTACAAGAGTGGACAGAAGATGTAGACAACCCGACAGACGAGCACCGACACATTTCCCACCTCTACGGATTGCATCCCAGCAACCAAGTATCGCCCTATCGTCATCCCGAACTGTTCCAGGCGGCACATACCACGTTAGAGCAACGGGGAGATAAGGCTACAGGCTGGAGCATCGGTTGGAAAATCAATTTTTGGGCACGGATGCTTGACGGCAATCATGCGTTCCGTCTGATCAGCAATATGTTGCAGCTCTTGCCGAGCGATGCCGAGGCTGGCCAATATCCCGAAGGACGTACTTATCCCAATCTGTTCGACGCACATCCGCCTTTCCAGATAGACGGAAACTTCGGTGCAACGGCAGGCATTGCCGAAATGTTGCTGCAGAGCCACGACGGAGCGGTGCACCTGCTTCCGGCATTGCCCGATGTATGGAGCAAGGGGGAAGTGAAAGGCCTGGTTGCCCGCGGCGGTTTCGAAGTAACGATGAAGTGGGACAAAAGCGAATTGCGTGAAGCGGTCATCCTGTCGAAACTGGGCGGCACATTGCGTGTCCGTTCGTATGTGCCGCTGAAAGGCAAAGGCATACGTAAAGCCCAGGGCGAATGTCCGAACGAATTGTATGCTCCCGCAGCTATCAAAACGCCGCAGGTATCACCCGAATCAGGTACTCCGGCCCAACCTACGCTCCGTAAAGTATACGAATATGACATCGATACGAAACCCGGAAAGCGTTACCGCCTGGCTATTGGCAACTGATAACGGAGCGATGCCGGTAAAGAATCATGTGAATGCCCGCATCCAGCCAATACATACCCTCTAAAAATGAATATATACTGCGGAGGCGGTTGAATATATACTGCATCCGCCCATGAATATATACTTCACCGGCTCCTGCAGTACTACTTCGTTTTTCTTGCGGATATCCTCAGGACCTATAAAGAGGATTATCTTCTCCCACGAAAGGATAATCCTCTATCGCCTTTCTTACTTAGAGGCACCATGACACGCGGCATCCCCTGTAATGGATTCCACCATAAAAGTCGGTATGCCCTACTGTTACTTAGAAGCTGTTTTGAATTTATCGTGCGATGATTTGGGATGAGTTTTTGAGGCATTTTCGCTTCTGTGATGAGGAAGATAGCGGGCTATCTGACGAAGAACAGGAGCGAAAAGGACCAAAAAATCGCCCAAAGCACACACGAAAACGGATACATCAAGCCAAGAAAAACTTTTTGGAGAAATTCAAAACAGCTTCTTATTATAAACCTTTTAAATCACATCAAACAATGAAACAACTTCTTTTTATCCTTAGCATCTTCTTAACGGCAGGATGTACCGGCAGCAAGGACAAACCGGTAAAAACCGACCTGCTCAGCACGCTGCCCCAGTACGTCCGATACGAAAAGTCGTCAGACGCTTTCTGCATCGCGGCAGCAGGGAAAGCCACGACCCTCTGTGTCTCTCCCAGCGACTGGGAGGGAGTTATCCGTGCGGCGGGTGATCTGGCAAACGATATCCGCAACGTTTCTGGCGCCACACCGCAATTGACCCAAAGCGATTCGCCCACGCCCCAATCCATCATTATAGGTACCATAGGACACAGTCCGCTGATTGACCAACTCATCGCCGAGGGGAAACTGGATGTTTCCGCGGTCGAAGGACAATGGGAATCGTTTTTTTGATACAAACCGTAGATGAGCATCTGATTGTAGCGGGAAGCGACAAGCGTGGCACCATCTACGGCATTTACGACATCTCTGAAAAAATCGGCGTATCGCCCTGGTACTGGTGGGCAGACGTACCGGTACGCAAAAGCACGTCGCTCTATGTCGAAGCCGGAACCTATATCCAACCTTCACCCAAGGTAAAATACCGCGGCATCTTCATCAACGACGAATGGCCTTCGTTCGGCGGATGGGCTTCAGCCCAGTTCGGCGGATTGAACTCGAGTATGTACGGACATTTGTTCGAACTCTTGTTGCGCCTGAAAGCAAACTATTTCTGGCCCGCCATGTGGGCTACCGCTTTCAATGAAGACGACCCGCAGAACCCAGTCGTGGCAGACAAATATGGCATTATCATGGGTACTTCACATCACGAACCGATGATGCGCGCCCACAAAGAATACACCAAGCGGCGGAAAGAAGTCGGTGCCTGGGACTATGCCACCAACAAGAAAAACCTTGACCAGTTCTTCCGCGAGGGATTGGAACGTAATAAGGACTTCGACAACCTTATCACCATCGGCATGCGCGGTGACGGCGACGTAGCGATGGGCAAAGGCGATGACGAAGAAAACATGAAGGTATTGCGCGACGTCGTAGAAGGACAACGCCAAATCATCGGAGAAGTATACGGGAAAGACCCGTCGGAGGTGCCGCAACTATGGGCTATCTTCACCGAGGTGCAACGCTATTACGACAAAGGCTTTACCGTCCCCGATGATGTACTTCTTCTTTTCTGTGACAACAACTGGGGATACCTCCGGCGCACCGGACCACTAAAAGAAAAGAACCGCAAAGGTGGAATGGGATTATATTATCACATTGACATGAACGGCGGACCGTGGAACGACCGTTGGGTGAACACAAGCCCCATACCTAAATTGAGAGAACAGTTCCACCTTGCTTACGAAACCGGCATTGATGACCTGTGGGTTATCAATGTGGGTGACCTGAAGCCCAAAGAACTTCCCATTGACTTCATCCTACGCTATGCATGGAACCCCGATAACATCCCAGCCGACAAGACAGACGACTACACCTGGGAATGGGCGGCACAGAATTTTGGTGACGAATACGCCGAAGAAATAGCGGACATTGTTTCAAAATATCCGAAATACAATCTGTGGCGCAAAGCGGAAGTGCAGACACCCTACATATTCAGTACTGTAAATTACCACGAAACAGACCGTACAGAACGATTGTGGAAAGAACTGGAAGAAAAGACCGAGGCAGTGAAAGCACATATTCCGACAGAAGCACAGGACGCTTATTTTCAACTGGTGTATTATCCTGCCGTCGCTTCTTCCGGCATTGCCCGCATCTATTTGGCTACAGGCAAAAATCACCTCTATGCCCAACAAGGCAGACTATCTGCCAATGATTATGCCCGGCAAGCAGAAGCCTTGTTCGAAAGAGACCAACGCCTCAGCCAATATTACAACGACACATTGGCCAACGGCAAATGGAAAAACATGATGTCGGATATTCACATCGGATATACCCGATGGTCCATGCCCGAAAAAGCGATTCTACCAAAGCAAAAACAAGTCATCCCGCAAGAGGCTCCGGCTATAGGCGTCAGCGTGGAAGGAAGTGAGGTTACGGAAAAAACAGGCAAACTGGAACTTCCGACATTCGATGCCTTGATTGATACAAGCCATTACATTGACCTCTTCAATCGCGGCAAAGGCAGTTTCGACTTTACCGTTACTGCCTCACAGCCTTGGGTAAAGATAAACAAGACCCAAGGAACGGTAAGCAACGAAGAACGCCTTTCGGTCAACATCGACTGGCAGGCCCTTCCTTACGGAACGCATGAAGCGAGCCTGACTATCCAAAGCGGAAACACGCAAATACCAGTCAGCCTACGTGCCATAAATGGTAAAAAGCCAGAAAACAGCCAACCCTATTTCGGGAATCTGAGCGGAAGCGAATTCTCTATTCCTGCACATTTATATAATAAGAATGTGCCGGGAAAAGAAGCCGCATGGACTGCCTTGCCCGACTTAGGAAGAGGGACTGCCTGCATGGGCATCCAACCGGTTACGGCAGCCAGCACACAACCTGAGGATGCACCGCGGCTGGAATACCAAGTACTACTTTCCGACACCGGAACCGTATCGCTCTGCATCGGTATCTTACCCACACAAGATATCAACCCTGAAAGAGGTCTGCGCATCGCTGTGGCAATAGACAACGAGACACCGGAAGTGATAGATGCCCGTCAAGGATTTGTAGACACATTCGGCGAATATACTCCTGCCAACTTGGCTCAGTCGCCCAATCTAAAGCCATTGCCTGAACAAGACAGAAGCATCAGGTTTATCGGGAAAGGACAAGCGCGCCGCACCGAAGTATTCGACAACCAACGTTGGCTTACTGTAAAACTCAACGTGAAAGAAGCAGGTATGCACACCCTGAGAATCTTTATGACCGACCCCGAAATCGTGCTTGAGCGTATCATTGTCAATCCCGACAACCAGCATCCGAGCTACTTCGGCGCACCCGAGAAAGTCATACAGCCCTAAGGAATGACACCTGTCATTTCCCTGAAAGCCGTTTTGAATTTCCTAAAAGATTTCCTGAAGCACCCGAAGCGATTTCAATTCGGGGAAATCAGGTAAATGAAGACGGTAGTACTCGGTGAACATGTCCAAGCAACGGTTACGCTCCATACGGTTCATGCCGAAGAGATGCATTGTTTCATAATTCATACGCATCAGGTTACGGATACGCGAAGCCTCATCGGGAAACACAAACATCCCATGCGCAGGAGGTTCGGATACGAAACAAGCGTTCAGCAAATCGAAACAACATCCTTCGGCATAACCGTCCAAATTGGGATACAGGCCTAAGAAGCGAGACAGACGCATCAAGAAAACCAAATGGAAATTGGCGAAACTCCGTTCGCACGCATCCAACCACTGCACCGAATGAATCAAGTAGGCAAACAACGGCGGGTTGACCCCCTCTTCTTTTAACACCCGGTAAAGGAACTCGGACAAAAACATGGCGATGGCCGACTTGAACGGGTCGTAAGGCAAAGACTGGAACACCTGCCATGCCTTTGCTTCACGAATGGGATGTAAACCGGCACGCGGACGCACCTCCGCTTCAAACTCGACCAACGACAAAGGCTGGAACAACACTTGCCTCACCAACGACTTGCGCGACCGTTGGGCTGGAAACAGGAAAGACATCCGCCCTCCTTGCTCTGTATAGATGTGCGCAATGTTCGACCGGTCATTGTATTTTAACGTATGTAATACGATTCCTCTGTACTTCTGTAACATATATGAATGATGAATAATGAATGATGAAAAAGAATGATAGTTTGCACCCCCCTGTATTGCCATCCCGTAATGAAGGATTTCGCATGTATCCGTATGGACATATCCGGAATGCTCCACTACGCATGACAACTGATTCTCTGCATTTTATTTCCGATTGACTGTCATTCTTCATTCATGATTGACAAAGATACGCATTTTTTTCGCCAAAAGTTTTGCAGGAATAAAAAAACTTCATACCTTTGCATCCGCAAACGAGAGACACCTATCCTCGTAGCATCAAGGATGGCCCGTTCGTCTATCGGTTAGGACGCAAGATTTTCATTCTTGAAAGGGGAGTTCGATTCTCCCACGGGCTACATAACAAACAGAATCACGAACAATATTTAAAGATTAGTCGAGATGGCAAATCACAAATCATCTATTAAGAGAATCAGACAAACTGAAAAGAGAAGACTTCACAACAGATATTATGCTAAAACAATGCGTACAGCAGTGAAGAGACTTCGTATGACTACTGACAAAGCAGAAGCAGTAGCAATGTATCCGCAAGTACAAAAGATTTTGGATAAAGTAGCAAAGCGTAACATTATCCACAAGAACAAAGCTGCTAACTTGAAGTCTAAATTGGCTGCCCACATCGCCAAGTTGGCTTAAGTCATCAAGCGCCAAAAAGATAATAAGGTTGAATCTTTACCGATTCAACCTTTTGTCGTTTATAGCCGTCTTTATTCATTCAGAAAGACGTCAACTTTGCATACGTCAACCTCAGTGTGTCTTTCCTATCTCCCTATCTGCTATTTTCAGCATTTTTAGGGAGCCAAAGAAGCAGAATTTCAAAGAAAATTTGTAACTTTGACCGTTCAAAAAAACAGTAGAATATAAAAAGAAATGAGCGAAGAACTGACCCCAAACAGCGGAAGCACGTATTCGGCAAGCAGCATCCAAGTTTTGGAAGGACTGGAAGCCGTACGCAAGCGTCCCGCCATGTATATCGGCGACATTAGTGAAAAAGGATTGCACCACTTGGTATACGAAGTGGTAGACAACTCTATCGACGAAGCACTTGCCGGTTATTGCACCCACATAGAAGTAACCATCAACGAAGACAATTCAATCACCGTACAAGACAACGGCCGTGGTATCCCCGTTGATTTCCACCAAAAGGAGAAAAAGTCGGCACTGGAAGTAGTCATGACTGTCCTCCATGCCGGAGGTAAATTCGACAAAGGTTCGTATAAAGTATCCGGCGGTCTGCACGGCGTAGGTGTGTCGTGTGTAAACGCGTTGTCTACTCACATGATAACCAACGTATTCCGCAACGGAAAGATTTACCAGCAAGAATATGCCTGTGGCAAACCCCTTTATCCGGTAAAAGAAATCGGGACAACCGACCTCACCGGAACACGGCAGACGTTCTGGCCCGATGCATCGATATTCACCGTCACCGAATACAAATATAACATCCTTCAGGCACGTATGCGCGAGCTGGCATACCTGAACAAAGGTATAACAATAACATTGACCGACAAGCGCGAAACCGAAGAAGACGGTTCATACAAACAGGAAGTATTCCATTCGGAAGAAGGAGTGAAAGAGTTCGTGCGTTTCCTCAACTCATCGAACACGCCGCTGATTGACGACGTTATCTACCTGAACACCGAGAAGCAAGGCGTCCCCATCGAATGCGCCATCATGTATAACACAGGTTTCCGCGAAAACCTGCACTCGTACGTAAACAACATCAACACCATTGAAGGAGGTACGCACGAAGCTGGTTTCCGCACTGCACTGACCCGTGTATTGAAAAAATACGCCGAAGACAGCAAGGCGTTGGAAAAAGCGAAAGTAGAAATATCGGGCGAAGACTTCCGTGAAGGTTTGATTGCCGTAATCTCGGTAAAGGTAGCCGAACCGCAATTCGAAGGACAAACCAAGACCAAGCTGGGAAACAACGAGGTGAGCGGCGCGGTCAACCAAGCCGTAGGCGAAGCGCTGACCAATTATCTGGAAGAACATCCGAAAGAAGCCAAGCTCATCGTAGACAAAGTGGTCTTAGCCGCTACAGCCCGTATTGCAGCCCGCAAGGCGCGCGAATCGGTGCAACGCAAAAGCCCGATGGGCGGCGGAGGACTTCCGGGTAAACTAGCCGACTGCTCCAGCCGCACGCCCGAAGAATGCGAACTGTTCCTCGTCGAGGGTGACTCGGCAGGCGGTTCGGCCAAACAAGGAAGAAGCCGCCAGTTCCAAGCCATCCTGCCCCTGAGAGGTAAAATCCTGAATGTAGAGAAAGCCATGTGGCACAAAGCATTCGAAAGCGACGAAGTAAACAATATCATCCAGGCCTTGGGCGTACGATTCGGCGTAGACGATTCGGAAGACAGCAAGAAAGCGAATATCGAGAAACTGCGTTACAACAAGGTCATCATCATGACCGATGCCGATGTCGATGGTTCCCACATCGACACCCTCATCATGACCCTGTTCTACCGCTATATGCCCGAAATCATCCAAGGCGGACACTTGTATATCGCCAATCCTCCTTTGTATAAATGCTCGAAAGGAAAAGTGAGCGAATACTGCTATACCGATGAAGAACGTCAGGCATTCATGCAAAAATACGGCGACGGAACCGAGAACGGCATCCATACCCAACGCTACAAAGGTTTGGGTGAAATGAATCCGGAACAATTATGGGAAACCACCATGAATCCGGAAACACGTATCTTAAAACAAGTCAGCATCGAAAATGCGGCAGACGCTGATTACATCTTCTCCATGCTGATGGGTGATGACGTAGCCCCACGCCGCGAATTCATAGAGAAACACGCCACTTATGCGAACATTGACGCATAAGCGGTTTTATTCACTTCATCAATAACATTTAAAGTCCTAACCCCACATCTTGCAACAAGGGAGGCTCCGGTAACCTCAGGTTTCCGGAGCTTTTTTATTTGCGCATTTCCACATTATTCCCTATATTTGGAGTAACAAACCAATTATAACGAATGAACATGAAACTCAGATTCCGCATCCAATACCATACCGTTTGGGGAGAAGACGTGCGTGTCATCTTTCAAGAAGACGAATCACACCCTCTCCCGCTTTCCACCCGCGACGGAAGCCAATGGCAAGGGAGCTGTGACTATTCCCCTTCCGACACGGAACAAATCATTTTATACCGCTACGGCATATTCCGCGATGATGTATGTATCCGCAAAGAATTAGGAGCTATCCCACATGCCGTCTACCAAGGAAATGCGCAACAACACCAATACCTTATCGAAGACTGTTGGCGTGACCTCCCCGCCGAAAACTACCGGTACAGTTCAGCCTTCAATGACGGCTATGTATCTGCATCGCCCAACAGGCTAAGCAACAACGTAGGAAGCTGCGTCACCTTCCGTGCCCTTTGCCCGGGATTGCGTCCGCAAGGCTTGGAATTAGGAATCATCGGCAGCTGCAATGCATTAGGAAATTGGGAATATTGCCGTCCCATACGAATGCGCGAAGCAGCCCCTAACGTATGGCAGCTAACCTTAGATGCTTCGACACTGAAATCTCCTTTCGAATACAAATTCGTGGCTATCGACGAAAAGACCGGAGCTGTCAAGGAATGGGAAACACGCCCCAACCGCCTCTTCCAGATACGTTCGCTGCAACGAGGCGAGACTTACTTACCCGCAGAAGCAGAAGTCTTTTTCAACCGCCCCCCTTACCGTATAGCAGGAACCGCTATACCGGTATTCTCTCTCCGCTCGGAAGGCAGCTGCGGTGTAGGCGACTTCGGCGATTTGAAAAAGCTCATTACTTGGGCGATAGAAACCGGGCAACAGGCGGTACAGATATTACCCATCAACGATACTACCATGACCGGCACATGGATGGATTCATATCCTTATAACGCCATTTCCATCTACGCTCTCCATCCCATGTACATCGATCTCCGCCAACTGCCCATGCTGAAAGACGAACAGGAAATGAAAGCTTTCGAGCGACAACGCATCACCCTCAACGCTTTATCGCAAGTAGACTACGAGAAAGTAAACCAACTGAAACGGAAATACCTACACGACATCTTCCTGCAAAAAGAAACGACGATAGTAACGACACCTCAATTTAAAGAATTCCTGCAGAAGAATGAAGAATGGTTGCTGCCCTATGCTGCATTCTGTTGCTTACGCGACCAAAATGGCACTGCCGATTTCCGCCAATGGGGAAAAGACAGTGTCTATCAGGCAGAACGTGTCCGCGAAATGGCAAACCCCGAAAGTCCGTACCACACAGAAATAACATTCTACTACTTCCTGCAATACCTGCTGCACATCCAACTGCTCGATGCCTGTACCTACGGACGCAACCACGGCGTAATCGTAAAAGGTGACATCCCTATCGGTATCAGCCGTAACAGCGTAGAAGCATGGGTAGAACCTTATTATTTCAACATGAACGGGCAGGCCGGAGCACCACCCGACGCATTCTCTGTCAACGGACAAAACTGGGGAATGCCTACCTATAACTGGCAAGTAATGGAGAAAGATGGCTACCGATGGTGGCAACGTCGCTTCCGTAAGATGGCGGAATACTTCACCGCTTACCGCATCGACCACATCCTTGGCTTCTTCCGCATTTGGGAAATTCCGTATCACGCTGTACACGGATTATTAGGACAATTTGTACCCTCGCTCCCGATGACACAAGAAGAGATACAAAGCTTCGGACTGGAATTCGACAAGGAAAGCATGACCCGCCCGTACATCAATGATACATTAATCGACACACTCTTCGGTGAAAACGGACACGAAATCCGTCATACTTTCCTACGCCGTATGCACAACGGACGTTACGCCTTCCGCCCCGAATTTAACACCCAACGCAAAATACAAGCCTACTTTGCCGGCAAAACCGATGAAGCAAGCACAGACATACGCGAAAAACTATACTCACTCATCAGCGATGTACTCTTCATCGCTGACCGCGACGACCCGAACAAATATCACCCGCGCATCGCCGTGCAAAATGCTCCTGCCTTTCTTCACCTCTCCGCCAAGGAACAGCAGGCATTCAACCGCTTGTACGACCACTACTATTACCAGCGCCATAACGAGTTCTGGTATCACGAAGCCATGAAGAAACTACCCGTTCTGCTGCAAGCTACTTCGATGTTGGTATGCGGAGAAGACCTCGGAATGGTGCCTGGCTGTGTGCCTTGGGTAATGAACCAATTACAGATACTCTCCCTCGAAATCCAGCGGATGCCAAAGAATCCGGGCAGGGAGTTCGGCAGATTGGAAAACTATCCATACCTGTCGGTTTGCACCATCGGCACCCACGACATGACGACCCTACGCGGCTGGTGGAAAGAAGACCCTGCCACCACCAACCGCTTCTATCATGACGAACTGCATTATTGGGGCAAAACACCCGAAGAAGCGCCCGGCTGGCTTTGCGAAGAAATCATCCGCCGTCACTTGCAATGTCCTTCCATGCTCTGCATCCTGGCGTGGCAAGACTGGACTTCAATGGATGAAACCGTGCGCAATCCCGACATTGACGCAGAACGCATCAACGTCCCTGCCAATCCCCGCCATTACTGGCGTTGGCGGATGCATATTACCTTAGAGAAACTGATGAGTCTCACCGACTTCAACCAACACATCCGCCAGATGATTGTCGATAGTGGAAGAGCGGAAGAAAAGAAAAAATAAAAGCATACATACACAGGCACGACCGCCCGCTTCAACCAAGCTATCCCTGCACGGTTTGAAACGGGCGGTCGTTTTTCCAGTTTCCTCAAACGGATACTTGAGTTTTATCAGGCCAAAACAAAAGTTTCACCCTGACAAAACTTCCTGAAACTACGTTAATAAATAACGGCTCATAATTCGCTTATAGCGAGGAAGAGCCGATTCATTTTGTACATTTTCTTCCCCTACCCTACATTCAGAAGCTGTTTTGAATTTATCGTGTGATGATTTGGGATGAGTTTTTGAGGCATTTTCGCTTCTGTGATGAGGAAGATAGCGGGCTATCTGACGAAGAACAGGAGCGAAAAGGACCAAAAAATCGCCCAAAGCACACACGAAAACGGATACATCAAGCCAAGAAAAACTTTTTGGAGAAATTCAAAACAGCTTCTCAATTCTTTATCCGAATCAATAAATTCGCCAATATCGCGGTAATGCCTCCGGTCGTAATGCCGGACGAGAAGAGATTGCGCAATGTATCGGGAAGCTGGCACAAGATATCGGGCACCAACTCTACACTCAAACCAAACGAAAAACTTAAAGCAATCACCAACGTTGCTTTACGGTCGATAGTTTGCGAAGCGATGATACGGATACCAGCGGCCGCCACCGTGCCAAACATCAGCAGTGTAGCCCCTCCCAATACCGGTTCGGGCATCAGCGAAAAAACCAGTCCTACCGCAGGAAACAACCCCAACAAAACCAACATCCCCGCAATGTAATAACCTACATAACGGCTGGCTACACCTGTCAACTGAATCATGCCATTGTTTTGCGCAAAAATGGAATTGGGGAACGAGTTCAGACAACCTGCTATCATCGAGTTAAACCCATCGGCAAAAATGCCTCCCGAAGCACGCTTCACAAATTTCTCACCTTCGACAGGCTCGCCTGATATCAGCGAATTTGCCGTAATATCACCATACGCCTCAATGGCTGTGATGAGGTAAATCAACGCCAACGCAATGATGGAAGAAATATCGAACAAAAGCCCGTAACGGAAAGGAACAGGAATGTTTAATCCGCCATAACTCTGGATGGAAGAGAAATCGACCATCCCCAAACACCAAGCTACAACGTAACCGATAGCCAGACCAATCACAATGGAGCTCATCCGAAGGTAACGGTTGGAACTGCGGTTAAAGAAAATAATCAGTACCAAGACCAAAGCAGCCAGTCCGACATGACGCAGCGCACCGAATGTGCCGTCTGCCTGTGCCGCCGCACCGCCGCCACAAGCCGTAATGCCTACCTTTATCAAGCTCATGCCTATCAGTGTTACCACAATGCCCGACACCAACGGAGTAATTACTTTACGGGTATATTTCAACAAGCGGCTGATAAACATTTCTACCGAAGCCGCCACAATACAAGCTCCGAATATCGCCGACAAACCACCCGTCAGCCCAGCCGAGATAATAGGACCGATAAACGAAAAGCTGGTACCTTGAATGCAAAGCAATCCGCAGCCGACAAATCCGACACGGCGACACTGTACAAAAGTGGATATGCCTGAAGCAAACAAAGCCATCGACACCAGGTAACCCGTTGTCTCCAAGTCAAGCTTCAATGCGCCGGCAATAATCAAAGGCGGCGTGATAATCGCTACAAAGATAGCCAACAGATGTTGCAAAGCGGCAAAAACCGCTTCACGCAAAGGCGGACGGTCTTCTAATCCATAAATCAACCCGGCAGACGGGACGGTATCCTGACGTTCTTCCATCACTCTCTGATTTTAATTTCGCAATTATCCAGACTTTCAATAATGGCCAGCGACTCTACATGAATGCCTTGCGCACGCAAATAATCGCCTCCATGCTGGAAAGCTTTCTCTATCAGGAAGCCCATCCCCACCAATTCGGCTCCTGCCTGCCTGACCAGGTCGATGATGCCTTTTGCCGCATTGCCGTTCGCCAAGAAATCATCAATAAACAAAACTTTGTCGCCCGGACACAAATAGTCACGGCTGACACAAACCTCATACGAACGGTCTTTCGTAAACGAATAAACCATTGTGGTCAGCATATTTTCCATCGTACTGGGGCGTTTCTTCTTGGCAAACACCACCGGCAATTCCAACAGATACCCCACCATGATGGCAGGAGCGATGCCACTGGCTTCGATGGTCATCACCTTATTGATATTTGTCCCTGCAAACCGGCGGACAAACTCTACCGCCATCGATTTCATCAGAATCGGGTCCATCTGATGATTAATGAAATTGTCTACTTTCAGAATTCCTCCCTCAAAACATTTGCCGTCCCGCAAAATTCGCTCTTTCAGTGCTTTCATAATTATCTATGCGTTTTTATGTTAGCACCACAGATTACACAAACTTATGAAAATCATTACTTCCGTGACACGATATCCCATCCAATCCGCATAATCTGTGGTGAATGAATGTGCAAAGGTACAGCTTTTTATCCTATTTCTGACAATAGCGAAGGTAGAGATATTGCCGGAAAAGCGAAAAATGCTTCAGAAAATGCCTCATTCACTTTAGAGCCTGTTTATAGTAAAACAAAATTGGTTTGCGAAAAAATCGAACACAGAGACACAAAGACGCAGAGGAATAATTTAGAGAGAAGGCAAAGAGCACGGAGCTAAGTGCCACTCGCTGTGTGCTTTGCTCTCTCAAAAAAAATAAACTTTGCGTTTCTGCGTC
>ULRH01017134.1_pt1 | contig 24715 bp, 19 predicted proteins | sample 1955271 | NCBI WGS metagenome assembly ULRH01 (sample SAMEA4835677, study PRJEB28245) | human gut metagenome | biome: gut microbiome; material: fecal sample | place: Denmark | collected 2008 | reverse complement strand
AGCCACTTCCGGCTGAGCTGCCGACACCTTGCGCAGGATGCTCGACTTGCCGACGCTGGGATAGCCCAGGAGACCGACGTCAGCCAGGACTTTCAATTCCAGGCGCAGCCACCGTTCTTCCCCCGGTTCCCCCCGTTCGGCAAAGGTCGGCGTCCGGTTGGCACTGGTGCGGAAATGCCAGTTGCCGCGGCCGCCGCGGCCGCCTTTGGCGACGATGGCCCGCTGGCCGTCACGGGATAAGTCAGCCATGACCTGACCCGTTTCTTCGTCCTTGACGATGGTCCCCAAGGGGACGGTGATGACTAAATCTTCGGCGTTGCGGCCGTACTTGTTGCTGCCTTCGCCCTTGCCGCCGGGTTTGGCCTTGAACAGGCGGCGGAAACGGAAGTCGACGAGGGTATTGACGTTGCGGTCGGCGACGAGGACGACGTTGCCGCCCTGACCGCCGTCACCGCCATTCGGTCCGCCCTTGGGGACGAACTTTTCGTGACGGAAGCTGCTCATGCCGTCGCCGCCCTTACCGGACTGTACAAAAATTCTTGCTCTGTCTATAAACATATTTCACCTCATAGGAATACATGCGGATACAGAAAGAGACACAGCATACATATACCATGTCTCCTGTCTATCTGTCCAAAAATATCTAATTGACGTTACTATCAAATTTTAAAGCATATTTGCCCATCTGTAAAGTCATTTTTCCCGAATAATTTCCAAAGCCTTTTCAAATTGGCTGTCTTCCGGGTCCGACGGGGTCAGGGTGACGACGACATCGGGCTCGATGCCGACGCCGTCGATTTCGCGGCCATTGGTCGTTCGATACTTGGCGACGGTCACTTTGACGGCTGACGAGGAATCGACAGGGAAGACGCCCTGGACGGTCCCCTTGCCGTAGGTCTTGACGCCGACGATGGGGCCGAGCTTCATATCCTGGACGGCACCGGCGATGATTTCCGAAGCGCTGGCCGAATTTTCATTGACCAGGACGACAAGGGGAATGGGGTCCTCCGTCCCCTGGGCCGTGTACTGGTCCACTTTGCCATCTTGTTCCGTATAGGACACGATGGTGCTGTCAGGCGGCACAAAATTGCTGGCCACCCCGACAGCCTGTTCGACGATGCCGCCCGGGTTGTCGCGCAAGTCGAGGATGAGCTTATTCATGCCCTGTTCGCGGAGCTTGGTAAATTCTTTCGTGAAATCATCGGCTGTGCCCTCACTGAAGACGGCGACGCGGATATAACCGACATCCGTACCGTCGACCATCTTGCCGGCCACGGTCGGCACGTGGATCTGGCGGCGCTGGACAGTGAAAGATTTTTCTTCGCCATCGCGGCGGACGACGAGGTCGACGCTGGTATCGACAGGACCGCGGATGTGCTGGGACACATCTTCCAGCTTATAGTCTGCGACAGACGTCCCATCAATGGATACCAGGATATCGCCGCGCTGGAGGCCCGCTTCTTCAGCCGGACTGCCTTCCATGACGCCGGCGATGAGGATGCCGTCATCGGTCGATGCGATGTAGACGCCGATACCGGCATAGGTGCCGCTCATCTGGGCAGAAAAATCTTTATACAAGTCGCCGCCGAGATAGGTCGAATGTTTATCCCCCAGCGTGCTGACCATGCCCTTCAAGGCCCCGTCAAAGATGGCGTTTTTATCGACATCTTCGGCGTAATGGCTTTCGATGATCTCCAGCGTCCGGAAAAACTCGAACATCGACGAAGGCCGGCCGGTATAATACCAAAAGAGGCCAACCATGGCGACAATCATGATAATCATACCGCTGCAGACATACCCCAGCGGCCGGCGGACGTTCTCCCACGTCTGCCGTAAACTATGTTTCCCCATTATGGTGCCTCCTTGTATAGTGTATCAAACTTCATACCTCAAACATATCCCTGCGGATCGACGGGGTCGCCGTCGGCGCGGACTTCGAAGTGGACGTGAGGGCCGGTGGAGTTGCCTGTCGAGCCGGCGTAGGCGATGACCTGGCCCTGAGAGACGCTCTGGCCGGCGGAAACGGCGAGTTCCTGATTGTGGCCGTACAAGGTCGACAGGCCGTTGCCGTGGTCGATGACGACGGCATAGCCATAGCCGCTGACCCAGCCGGCTTCGACGACAGTCCCGCCGTCGGCGGCCTGGACAGGGGTCCCATAATCGACGCCGATGTCGATGCCGCTATGGTAGATGGTCGTCCCGAAGATGGGATGAGTCCGATAGCCGTAAGGCGAAGTGATGACGCCGTTGACGGGCCAGATCATGGCACCGGTCCCTCCCCCGCCGGAAGGCTGGGAGCTGCCGGCATCACTGCTTTCGCCCTGGTCGCTGCTGTCGGGAGCGGCCGGAGCCGGCTGGGCTTCAGCCGACGCCCGCTGGCGCAGCATCTCGGCAATGGACTGGGAAGCCTGCTGATATTCGGCATAAGCCTTTTCTGCCGTCGCCTTATCGGTCTGAGCCTGGTAGAGGACGGCCTGTTGTTCTTCTTTATGCGATGCGATTTCGTCGCGCTTGGCCTTCGCTTCATCGCGCAGTTTGGCCTGGCGGTCGCGCTGTACTTCTAACTCTTTCTGGGCCGCTTCGATGGCCGCCCGTTCCCGGCGGATGTCGGAAATAAGGGAAATATCGGCATCGACGACGCGGCGCAAGAGCTCCAGGCGGTTCGAGAAGTCGCTGAAGTCCTTAGCGCCGAGGACGACGTCGAGATAGCTCAGCTGGCCATGCATGTAGACGTCGCGGATGCGCCTGGTAAAGACTTTCTCCCGCTTCTCCAGGCGGGCCCGGTTCTCGTCGAGCTCAGCCTGAGTCGCGGCTATTTTTTCTTCTGTCGCCGCCAGGTCAGCCGTTACCGTCCGATATTCGCCCTGGGCCGCTTCCAGGCTCTTCTGGATTTCATAGAGCTTGTCGCTGACGTTGTCGATGACCATTTGGGCCTGGGCCTTCTTTTCGCTCTGCTCGGCCATACGGGTCTGGACGTCGTCCAGCTGGTCCTGCAGGTCATCGTCAGCAAAGGACAGGAGGCACGGCGACAACAGGGCTGCCGTTACGGCCAGGATAATGTATTTTCTTACCATATTACACCTTCATATATCGTTTCAGCGAAATCGTACTGCCCAAGGCGCCGATGATCATACTGATGACCAGGAGGATGGCCGCCGTGCGGTACATAAAGGGATAGACACTGACCATGGGCAGGAAGGCCAGGGACTGATGGATGGCCGTGACGGCGAATCCATAGAACTGCCACAAGGCCAGGTCAGCCAGGACGCCGCCGATGAAGCCCAGGAGCAGCCCTTCCAGGAGGAACGGCCAGCGGATGAACCAGTTCGTCGCGCCGACGTATTTCATGATGGCGATTTCCTTGCGCCGGGCGAAGACGGTCAGGCGGATCGTATTGGAAATGATGAACAGCATGGCCAGGGTCAGGAAAATGATCAAGGCAATGCCGCCCCAGCGGATGATGCGCGTAATCTGGAAAAGCTGTTCGACGATTTCCTGGCCGTAATGAGTCCCTTCGACTTCGGGATAATCGGAAACGATGTCCGCCGTCCGGCGCACGGCTTCCGGTTCCGTAAAGGTCACTTCATACGAACTGGGCAGGGGATTCTTGCCGTCCAGGGCGTCGAGGATACCCGGCTGGTCCTTCATGCGTTCCTTGAGGATATCCATGGCCTGGTCCTTATCGGTAAAGGCAACGGACTTCACGTCGGGCAGGGCGCTCAGGCGGCGGCCGACGCTGTCGATGTCCTTCTGGCTCACGTCGTCTTTGAGGTAGACCGTGATCTCGACCTGGCTTTCCAGGTTCTCGGCGAAGTAATCGAGGTTGGCCACGAGGGTCAGGAAAAGGCCCAGGATGAACAGCGACAAGGCGACGGTAGCGATAGAGGCGATGGACATGAAGCGGTTGCGCCAGAACGACTGGAGCGCTTCGGCCATGTAATAGCGCATGGTCCTAAGTTTCATCGTCGTATCCCCCCTTCTGTTCATCGCGGACGACTTTGCCGCCGTCGATTTCGATGACCCGCTTGTTCATCATGTCGACGAGGGTCTTATCATGGGTCACCATGAGGACCGTCGTCCCCATGTGGTTGATTTTCTTGAAGACTTCCATAATGTCCTGCGACGTTTCCGGGTCCAGGTTCCCCGTCGGTTCATCGGCAATGAGCAGCAGCGGCCGGTTGACGATGGCCCTGGCAATGGCCACGCGCTGCTGTTCGCCGCCGCTGAGGTTCCGCGGCAGGGCGTCGGCTTTGCCCACCAGGCCGACCAGGTCGAGGACGTCCCGGACACGGCGGCGGATGAGGCGCCGCGGCGCTTCGATGACTTCCATGGCAAAGGCCACGTTTTCCTGGGCTGTCTTATTGGGCAGGAGGCGGAAGTCCTGGAAGACGATGCCCATTTTGCGGCGCAAGTAGGGCACGCGGCTCTTGGCCAGTTTATTGACTTCGATGCCGTTGACGAAGACCGACCCCCGCGAGGGCAGTTCTTCATGGGACAAGAGCTTGATGAGCGTCGACTTGCCGGCCCCGCTGGCACCGACGACGAAGACAAATTCGCCCTTGCCGATATGGAGCGATACGTGGTCCAGGGCTATGGAACCATTGTCATAGACCTTGGATACGTTCTTTAATTCAATCATAAAGACCTCCGATGCTGTTGCAGGCGCTCGCGGACGCCCTTGCGCCCTTCCAGGATACGCAGGGCCAGATAGGCATTGCGCAGGGACTGGCGCCGCAGGTGATTGAGGCGGGCCTTGATTTCCGGTGCCAAATGGCCGAGAGATAATTTTTTCGTCACGTCGGCGACGATATCTGCCGCCTCGACGTCTTCCGTCGTACCGCAGACCTTGTCACCGATGAGGTTGATGAAACTGTCGATTTTCGGGTCATACGACACGGCCGTCGCCGGCACCTGCATGATGGCCGAAAAGATGAGGGCGTGCAGGCGATTGGCAATGACCGCATCCATACAGCCCATGAGAGACATAAATTCCACCGTCGTATAGTGGCCGTCGAGGACGACGGCCTTCGTCTTCATGCGGCTGGCAATATCGCGGCCTGCTTCGACATCGGCCGGGTACTGCATGGGGATAAAGATGACGTGGACGTCCTGTTTTTCCTGCAATTCGTCGGCCGCAGCGGCGATGGCTTCCTTATAGGCATCGTGGTCCTGCCAGTTGCGGACGGCAATGCCCAGGCGCCGGCGGATGCCGGTGATGCCGTGCTTCTTCAGGATGTACAGGCCGATTTTCTTGTCGACGGGATGCATGGACAAGACGGCATCGGCCGTCACGTGGACCGGTGGTTTGGTCACGCCCATGGCAGCCAGTTCAGCCTTGGAATCGGCATCGCGGACGCCGATGACGGCGACGCGCTGCAAGACCTTGCGCACGGCCCGGCGGGCTTTGGCACCGCGGACGGGACCGATACCCTGGGCATAGAGCATGACCGGCTTCTTGAAGAACAAGGCTATTTTCATGATCCACAAGTAATAATAGAGGCTGCGGGCACTGGTCACGTCCTGCAAGAGGCTGCCACCGCCGCTTATAAGAATATCACAGCGGCGAATAGCCGCTGCGATAGCGAAGAAGTTCAGGCGGTGTACAGCCTGTACGTTATGGTTTTCCCGGGTCATGCGGCAGTTGCCGGTGATGACCGTAATGGATACGTCGGGAATGATGTCTTTCAGGGAGCCGACAATGGCAGCCAGCATGGCTTCGTCGCCGGCATTGGCAAAGCCGTAATAGCCGGAAATGACGACTCTAGTCACGATGGGCCACCTGCTTTCCCAGCCACGTCGTCACATAGCTGACGATGGCAATGGCAATGATCAATCCGATGCCGACGACCATGCCCGTCACCCAGCCGTTGATGCCGCGGATGAAGGACATGAGGAAGGGCGTCCGGATATGGGCGAAGGTTTCGACCATGGAGCCGACGCCGATGGCAGCGGCGATGACCAGGAAGAAGTGCAGCAGCTGCGGCCATTTACGGTACAGGGCAGCGACCATGAGGTAGAAAGCCGGATGGCCGATGAGAAATTCCTTTTCCCGCGGACGGGCATAGAGGACATTTTCCAGGAAACGGCGCATGGCCACTTCCACGCCCGGTACGGGGACGCCGGCCGTGTGACCGCTGCGGCCGACGAAGATGACGCCCGCCAGGGCCAGGACGGCCAGGATGAGGATAGTCCCCATCTTGATGGGAATGTTGAGGAAATCCTTGACGAAGACTTTGAGGTCTTCCGGCGAGGCGATGGTCTGTCCCATGAGCGGGAAACGGCGCAGATAGCCGATGGCAACCAGGAGCAGCGGCAGGACGAAGGTCAGCTTGACGCCGCGGTAGAAGTCAAATTCCATGAAGAAGCGGATATTGCCCAGCATGGCGGCGATATAGAGACCGCCGATCATGGCGACGGCGACGGCGAAGAACAAGCCGATCGTACCGTCGCGGACGACCCGGCCATAGCCGAGCTTCCTGGTGATTTTCTTTTTCTTCCAGTGGTCCAGGGCCAGGAGGATGGCCGCTGTCGGCGCAGCCGTAGCACAGCCGATAGCCCAGACCTGAAGGAACAGGGCCCCTTTGGCGACGACAGCGCCGATGACGGCGCAGACGATGCCGATGGCCATGAGGATATAGTTCTTGCGGTCCGACAGGGGAATGAGCAAGTTGAGGACAAAGACGAAGCCGCAGGCTGCTGCCGCTGCCGTAATGGCCAGGAGCAGGCGGTTCGGATAATAAGACGACATAATGGAAGCACGGCCCAGGGTGTAGCCCCGATCCGTCAGTTTCTGCGAAACCATCTTGACATAGGACAAGTTAGTCTGAGTCAGGTTCATACCGTGGAGGGGCTTCTTATAGAGTGGATAGAGATTGACCCGGGCATTGCGTTCCAAATCGCTGATATAGTAGCGCATGGCCGCTTCTTCAGGCGTAATCTTTTCCAATTCTTCCTTGGCCATGGCATAGACGCGGGCCGTGCGGTAATGGACCAGGCCGGCCAGGTCGTACATGCCGTCCTGCTGGTTATACTGGAGCTGGTTGACCGATTCGATCATATAAAAGGGAATATCCCGGTCATTCAGGTTGTCTGCCATATAGTCCAGCATGGTCTTGCGTTCGGTATTGACCGGCGTATAGCCCAGGACTTCCTTGCCGACGAACATGATGCCCGATACGTTCTTGATCTGATCGACGCGGTCGAAGAAATGGGCGACCTGTTCCTTCGTCGGATTGCTGTAGTTCGTCGGACGCAGGATGACGTGGAACCCGTGGTCCGTAATGGTCCTGGCATCAGCACTGAGGATGCCAAGGTTGACGTCGCCCAGGCCAGGCATGACGCCTTTGATGCCGGCCATGCGGTACTGGCCGTTGGACATGATCTTCACCTTGTCATCACCCAAGCGGGCCTTGAGGTCCGATACGACTTCATCGAAATACAAGTCCCTCTGGCTCTGGGGCTTGCCAATGAGGTAGTAGTCATAAGACTTGTCCGTCAGGCCGAACTGGGGATAATAGAGATCGGCGCCGAGTTTCGTCACCAGCGACAGTTCGCCGCGCTGAGTCAGTTTGTTGAGGGTTGCATCGTAAATAGTAAAGCTCGTCACGCCGGCATCGCGGCACATCTGGAGAGCCGTGTCGAGGTCGTAGCCGTCGTTCCGGGCCATGACGACGATAGCATCGTAATCCATAGCCTGTTCTATCGTCGTCGACTTGTCTTCTATGGCATTGCGCTGTACGCACATGACCAGCGCACAGACGAGGCCGATGAAGACGGCCAGTATCATCGCCAGCATACTGCGTTTATTCATATTTGTCATTCTTTTCACCTTATCTATGAGTTGCTCACCTGGCCATGGATGGTCAGGAGGCCGTCGCGCATGGTTACGCTGTCCGGCTGGATTCCCAGGGGAAAGCCGGCAAAGTCGTAAATATCAGCACTCGCCATCTGCGTCGTGCTGATCTGCATGCCCATGCCTTCCACCGTCACTGACGACGGGATGAACATGAGCTTCGACCCTTTCATGCCAAAATGACCGCGGACGTCGGCCTGGGCCGACACGAGGCCGCCCAGTTTCACCCGCCCCTGGACGCGGACAGCATCGTCTTCAAAAGAGACTTGCGGGTCCTTCAAGCCTTTGACTTTTTTCACGAGGAATTTTTCCAGCTCCTCGCTGCGGATGGACGCCGTCATTTCCCCGCTCTCTGCCCGCGTGACCCGTACTTCCTGATCGGCCAGGGCCAGGAGCGGCTTGAAGTGGACGCCGTAGAGATTGCAGTCGAAGTGGGCGAAGGTCAAATCGCCAGCTTGGAAGTTGGTGGCATGGACGGTAATGGCGTCGATGTCGCCGAGGAAGATTTTGGCTCCCGGCGACGCCTGGACGCGGACATCATCGCTGTGCAGATTGAGCGTCGCCGACAAGGCTTGGCAAAGGCCGACTTCGGCCAGCTGCGGTGCATAGGAATTGGCACCGACCAAGAAGGCTGCGACGATGACAAAGAAAATCATCCATTTTTTCATTTAGAGCTCCTGCTTTGCTAACTTCTTTTCTTTCTCCTGCTGCAAATAGCCTTCGATGAAGATGTCCAGGTCGCCGTCCATGACAGCCTGGATATTGCCCGTTTCGACATTGGTCCGATGGTCCTTGACCAAATTGTACGGGTGGAACACATAGGAACGGATCTGGCTCCCCCATTCGATAGCCTGGTGGACGCCGCCGATTTCGGCTTTCAGTTTTTCCTGCTTTTCCTGTTCCAGTTCAAAGAGTTTGGCCCGCAGGTATTTCAAGCACATTTCCTTATTCTGCAGCTGCGACCGTTCATTCTGGCACTGGACGACGATGCCCGTTGGCATGTGGGTCATGCGGACAGCGGAACTCGTCTTGTTGACGTGCTGGCCGCCGGCACCGGAGGCGCGGAAGTAATCGACGCGGACGTCGTCCATATTGATTTCGACCTCGACGTCGTCCGGCAGTTCCGGCATGACATCGACAGCCGTAAAGGACGTGTGGCGCCGGGCGGCAGCATCGAAAGGCGAAATGCGGACCAGGCGATGGACGCCTTTTTCCGATTTCAAATAGCCATAGGCGTATTCACCTTCGACGCGGAAAGCGGCGCTCTTGATGCCCGCTTCATCGCCGGGCTGCATATCCAGGATAGTCAGTTTATAACCATTGCGTTCAGCCCAGCGGGTATACATGCGGATGAGCATCTGCGCCCAGTCCTGGGCTTCCGTACCGCCGGCACCGGCGTGGAAGGTAATGAGGGCGTTGCACTTGTCGTATTCGCCGGACAAGAGGAGCCGCACTTCCCGCTTCTCGATATCCTTGAGCAGGTCGTGGTACTGTTTTTCAATGTCTTCGGCAAAAGAGGCATCGCCGTCTTCCATGGCCATTTCCAAATAATCGCTGAGGTCGTCAGCTTTGCGGACGAGTTCTTCGTGGCCTTCGACTTCCGTCTTGAGCAGCGTCGCTTCCTGGGAAATCTTCTTGGCCTTTTCCGGGTCATTCCAGAAGGTCGGGTCACTCATCTGCATGTCTAAATCCATGATACGTTCTTTTTTCCGAGGTAAGTTAAAGTGAATCCCCGATTTCTTGTATTCTATGTTTCAGGTCTTCCAGAGGTTTTCTCATTTCATCTAGTAACACAAGTATCACCACTCTTCTAAAAAATAAATGTAATAGGTTATGCACAGGATTCGCGCGGGCGCCCCACATGGGCGCCCCTACGGCTGCCTTTTACTGCTTTTCTCTCTCTTCATCGCGCTTGATGTCTTCGGCGCTGACGGGTTTGCTTTCTTCATGGACTTCATGAGCCCCTTGGAGATGATCTTCTGCCTGCGGTACGGGCTTGCTGTACGTGACCTGGATATGGTAGAGGAAGGTGACGACAGTCCGCTTGATGGAGTCGATCATTTCTTCGAACATTTCATAGGCTTCGAATTTGTATTCGACTAGCGGGTTCTTCTGGCCATACGCACGCAGGTTGATGCCTTCTTTGAGGGCGTCCATGGCGTCGAGGTGGTCCATCCACTTGCTGTCGACGACGCGGAGCATGATGGCCTTTTCCAGTTCCTTCATAGTCGTTTCGCCGATTTCCTTGAGGCGTTCGTCGTAGAGGTCGACGGCGATCTGCTTCAATTTATCCTGGACTTCCACACGGCTCAGGTTTTCCAGTTCTTCTACAGTCGTCGCGTTCTTAGGCACGAAGTACTGCTGCATCTGAGCCAGGAGACCGGCGAAATCCCATTCTTCCGGATAGAGCTTTTCGTCAGCGTATTTATCCAGGCCATCGTGGATGATATCGTCGACCATGCCCATGATGGTATCGCGCAGGGAATCGGCTGTCAGGACCTGGCGGCGCTGGCCGTAGAGGACTTCACGCTGCTGGTTCATGACATCGTCATATTCCAGGACGTACTTACGGATTTCAAAGTTGTGGCTTTCGACTTTCTTCTGGGCCTTTTCAATGGACCGGGTGATCATCTTGGCCGTAATCGGTTCGTCTTCATCCATGCCCAGCTTATCCATGAACTTGGAAATATTGTCCGAGCCGAAGATACGCATGAGGTCGTCTTCCAGGGACAGGAAGAACTGCGTCGTACCGGGGTCGCCCTGACGGCCGGCACGGCCGCGCAGCTGGTTGTCGATACGGCGGCTTTCATGGCGTTCCGTACCGATGATCATCAGGCCGCCCAGTTCGGCGACGCCCGGCCCGAGCTTGATATCCGTGCCGCGGCCAGCCATGTTGGTGGCAATGGTGACCATGCCCTTCTGACCGGCGTTCTTGATGATTTCCGCTTCTTTTTCATGGTATTTGGCGTTGAGCACGTTGTGGACGATGTTTTCCTTATCCAGGAGCTGGCTGAGGATTTCCGACTGGTTGATGGACGTCGTACCGACCAGGATCGGCTGGCCCGTAGCGTGGCGCTTCTTGACTTCCCGGACGACGGCGCGGTACTTGGCGTTTTTCGTCTTGTAGATGACGTCCGGCAAATCCTTACGGATAGCCGGCTTATTGGTCGGGATGACGTAGACGTCGAGCTTGTAGATCTTGTTAAATTCGTCTTCTTCCGTCTTAGCCGTACCAGTCATGCCGGCCAGTTTCTCGTACATACGGAAGTAGTTCTGGAAGGTAATCGTAGCCAAGGTCTTGCTTTCGCCCTGGACCTTGACGTTTTCCTTGGCTTCAATGGACTGATGGAGACCATCGCTGTAACGGCGGCCGAACATGAGGCGCCCGGTAAATTCGTCGACGATGACGATTTCACCGTTCTTGACGACGTAATCCTTGTCGCGGTGCATCATGAAGCGCGCCCGCAGGGCCTGGATGACCAGGTGGTTCAAGTCGAGGTGTTCGTTGTCGAACATGTTGCTGATGCCCAGCATCTTTTCGACTTTGGCAACGCCCGAATCGGTCGGCGCAATGGTCTTCTGCTTTTCGTCCATCGTGTAGTCGTCCTTGGTGAAGGTCTTGACGATGCCTGCCAGCGTATAATAGAGGTCCGTCGATTTTTCACCAGGGCCGGAAATGATGAGCGGCGTCCGCGCTTCGTCGATGAGGATCGAGTCCACTTCGTCGACGATACAGTAGTTGAGCGGCCGCTGTACCATCTGGTCTTCACTGATGACCATGTTGTCGCGCAGGTAGTCGAACCCAAATTCGTTGTTCGTCCCATACGTGACGTCAGCGTTGTACGCCCGGCGGCGCTGGTCATACGTGAGGTCGTGGACGATGAGGCCGACAGACAGGCCGAGGAACTTATAGATGCGGCCCATATCTTCGCTGTCGCGGGTAGCCAGGTAGTCGTTGACCGTGACGACGTGGACGCCCTTGCCCGTCAGGGCATTGAGGTATACCGGCAAAGTCGCAACCAGGGTCTTCCCTTCACCAGTACGCATTTCGGCGATATCCCCGCGGTGGAGGACGATGCCCCCCAGGAGCTGGACGTCGAAATGGCGCATGCCCGTCACACGGCGCGACGCTTCACGGACGACGGCAAAAGCTTCGGGCAGAATGTCGTCCAACGTTTCTCCGTTGGCCAGGCGATTCTTGAACTCGAAGGTCTTTTCCTGCAGCGATGCATCGCTCAGGCCTGCCAATTTCGGTTCCAGGTCGTTGATGCGGCGGACAATAGGCCACATCTTCTTTAATTCATGCTCGGTATTATTCCCGAGCAGTCTTTGTATCAGTTTATTAAACACCTATCCGAGACCTCCAATTTACACAATTTGCAATCTACTCTGTGATATTATATCAATTATACATTATACCGTGATTGGCTCCTATTTTGCAACCATTTCAAAGGGATTTAAGGAAATAAAGAATCCGTCTTTACGGAACAGCCTCTTTTCCCCATATACAATAGCGCATGAATATGCTAAAATAGTTTTATTATTTATATACCTACCGCGTGAAAGGGGTTTTATGATTATGATTCAATATGATGTGTCCATATTGACAGCTTTTGCCCTCTATCTGTTGGCAATGCTGGCGATTGGCGTCTATTATTCCCGGTCCCAGCAGCGGCTGAGCGATTATATTCTCGGCGGGCGCAGCCTAGGTCCATGGATTACTTCTATGAGTGCCGAAGCGTCGGACATGAGCGGCTGGATGCTCATGGGCGTACCGGGTTTCGCTTATTCGACAGGTATTTCTGCCGCCTGGATTGCCATTGGCATCGCCATCGGCACGTACCTCAACTGGCAGTTCGTCTCCCAGCGCCTGCGTAACTATACGGAAGTGGCCAACAACAGCCTGACTATGCCGGACTATTTGAAGAACCGCTTCCACGATGAAAAAAATATTATCCGCATCATCTCGGCTATTTTCATCCTCATCTTTTTCCTTATATACACGTCATCGGGCTTCGTCTCCGGCGGCAAACTCTTTGAATCGGTCTTCGGCATGGACTACTTCTCGGCCCTCCTGCTCAGCGCCGGCGTCGTCGTCATCTACACCTTCCTGGGCGGCTTCATGGCCGTCTGCTGGACCGACTTCATCCAGGGCTGCATGATGTTCCTGGCCATCGTCCTGGTCCCCCTCGTCGGCATGATCGCCTTCGGCGGCTGCGACGCCGTCATGACCCGATTAGCTACGACGGCACCGAACCTCCTGGAAATGGCACCGGACACGACGACGACAGGCATCATCGGCATCATTTCCGCCCTGGCCTGGGGCGTCGGCTATTTCGGCCAGCCTCATATCCTGGTCCGCTTCATGGCCATCGGTGACCCGACGGAACTGAAGAAATCGAAACACATCGCCATGACCTGGGTCGTCATCTCCCTGGCCGCTGCCGTCCTGGTCGGCCTGGTCGGCAAAGTCGTCGTCCCGACGCCCTTAGCCGGCGCGGACTCGGAAAAAGTCTTCCTGGTCATGAGCCGCCAGCTCTTCCCGCCGTTCGCATCGGGCCTCATCTTGTCCGCCGTCCTGGCCGCCATCATGAGTACCGCCTCATCGCAGCTCCTGGTCACGGCATCGGCTATCTCCAAGGATTTTTATCACACCTTCATCCGCAAGAATGCCAGTGAAAAAGAACTCATATACGTCAGCCGCCTGACCGTCCTCGTCGTCGCCGCCTGCGCCATCGTCCTGGCCCTCAACCCGAACAGCTACATCCTGACCATGGTATCTTACGCCTGGGCCGGCTTCGGTGCCGCCTTCGGCCCGACCATCCTCCTGTCCTTGTACTGGAAACGCATGACCAAGAATGGCGCCCTGGCCGGCATCATCGTCGGCGGCCTGACCGTCCTCATCTGGAAACAGTTCGCCTGGTTCGGCCTCTACGAAATCGTACCGGGCTTCCTCTTCTCGCTCATCGCCATCTACATTGTCAGCAAACTCGACGGCGAACCGAGCCAGGAAATCCAGGACGAATTTGAACAAGCCATCCACCACACGCCTAAAATCAGCGTCCTCCATAATGAGGATACGTAGGGGACGCCCAAAGGGCGTCCCGCCGCGCAGGCCGTCGTAGGGGCCGTCCCAAGCCTTTTGGGCCCGTCAGGTGCCGACTAGCGGAAGGCACAGGACGGCTGCCAAAACGGACAGCTGTAGCTGGGCGGCCCGTTGCGGGAATTCCATAAACTGGTGCCGTAGGGGCATCATATTGGGAAAAGGGGCTGTCGCACGAAGGCTTCTACCATCATGCGAGGTCCCTTCTGCAAACTTAATACGCAAAAAAGCTGCCGCATTATGCATTTCTGCTTAATGCGACAGCTTTTTTATTCATCTTTTCAACCTCTCAGTCAGCGATGCTGACAGCTCCCCTATCAAGGGAGCCACGGACTGCCAGCCCCTAGTATTCCGGTTCGATGAGGCCGTATTTGCCGTGTTTCCGTTTGTATACGACATTGATCGTGTCGGTCTTGGAATTGAGGAATACGAAGAAATCGTGGCCTACGAGATTCATCTGCAAAATAGCTTCTTCCACATCCATCGGACGAGCCGCGAATTTCTTGACGCGGGCAACTTCGAAGTTTTCTTCCGGAACAGCCGGGCCTTCGACGAGAGCGTCATTGAAAGCGCCTTTCTTCATGCGGCGGGCGATTTTCGTTTTATATTTATGAATCTGGCGTACCAGTTTATCATAGACTAAATCGATAGCAGCATACATATCATCGTTGGCTTCAACGCCACGGAGGACGACGCCGTCCACTTTCAACGTGATTTCAGCGATTTTCCGATCTTTTTCTACAGAAAGCAGGGCCTGGACATTGACTTCGTTATCAAAGTATTTCGTGACTTTCTTTTCCTGTTTTTCAACGTGATCTTTCAGAGCCGGTGTAATTTCTAAATTTTTACCTCTAACGATGGTTGCCATAAAACATCCCTTCCTTTCGTGGGGAGATCCTGTCTAAGAAATGTATGGCTTTCATTCCTTGTGGTCTCTTCCCTTATATGTATAGTATTCAACACGGAGATGCAAATTCCTTCTAAAAAAACAAAAAAATTTGAAATTTTTTTATTTTGGTCCTGACGGCCAGGCCGGTCGCAGGTCGTCTCGGACTCAGATGCCGCTTTGCGGCAACAGATTCAAACTAACAACATCGCCTCGAGTAACCCTCGGCTTGTGGAAAAAATCGTGGCTCGTGGCTCGTCGTTCGTGGCTCGTGACTCGTAAAAGCCCGCCATTATATCAGAATGGGCTGTGGGCAAATCTCACAGCGGGACGCCCTCTGGGCGTCCCCTACGCACAAGGCCGATGGCCGTGCATTTTTACCTGTGGCCGTGTCCTTTTCCATCGCCTATATGCGATACCGTAGGGGACGCCTGAAAGGCGTACCGCCGTGAATCCTGGGTACAGCCGGAATTTATGACGATTGGCACGCGGTCGTAATACCATCCTGAGTCTGTCGCGGCGGTACGCCGCATCTGAATCCGGGAAAAGAACAACGGCGTTATCATCTAAAGATAATGCCGTTGTGTATCATTTTTCACTGATCCGCTTTTCGGCGATAATGAAAACCAACGCGGTTTCATTTCTATGGTTCCTTGGACTTCCATTAATTCTTTTTGCCGTAGTGGAAAAACAGTAAATGTCGAGAGGCCACACATCAGCATCGCAAATAAAGCTTTCATTTTCATATTTAATTTTTTTGCCATATTGCCACCTCCTATAGTATAAATAGAATCCTTTTGTACCTGTTATTATACCTCATATTTATTTTTCAATACATGGGATTGAAGTTGTTCTCCATCCGCTCTTTCAACAGATTCACCATTTCTTTCTTTATTATATCATGAAGAACCACGAAAAGGATAATCCTTGATAATTTCATGATACAACAGAAAAAGGACAGTTCCAGAAAACTTAATCATTTCTTAATCTAATTCCCAAATATTTAAGGAACCGTTAATGTAGATTAGGACCTGACGGCCAGGCAAAAAGCCGTTCATCGCAGGTCGTTCATCGAGTTAGGGGACTAACGGCCCCATCGCAGTTCGTAGGGGACGTCCTGAACAAGGCGTCCCGCTACGCGCTGAGGGTTTCCCGAAGCGTCGTTGTCAATGTGAGTCTGTCGCGGCGGAACGCCGCATCTGAATCCGAAGAAAAAGCCGTGGTAGCTCGTGGTTCGTGGCTCGTAAAAACATACCATTAAAACCGGACAGGCTGTGGTCAAATCTCTCTAGCGGGCTCGCCACGTGCGAGCCCCTACGAATACGGCCACGGGCCGTATGTGTTTATGCGGCTACCTGTGTCTTTTCCATTTTTGTGCAAAAAAAGACCACCCATTTCTGAGTGGTCTTTTTGTAATCTTCCTGCAAAAGGAAGGATTAGAATACGAATACGAACTGAGCACGTGTTTCTTCGCCCGGATCAGCATTGCCGTCTTTAGCGCTGGTTGCGAAGGACTGCATGACCTGGAACTGAGCGTTCTTAGCGAAGGTGTAGTCAACGCCGACGCCCCAAGATTTAACGTTGTTCAAGAGGCTATCAGCTCTCCAGCCATAGGTGGAACCGATGAAGTTGCCATCTGCATCAGCAAAGCCATTGTCTGCATTGAGGTATTCAACCCAAGCATCCCAGGATTTCGGCGTAGCGAAGTTAGCAGCACCGTAGGTCAAGCGGCCAACCCAGACTTCCGGGTCGTTGTCTTTGCTATCTGTGCTATTGTATTTTTCGTAGTTGGCCAGGGCATTCCATTTACCGAAGTTGACGCTAGCATAGGCACCCCAGGAATCATCAAAACGGAAGGAATCTTTATCTGTACGAACAGAGCCACCGCCTACGGTGTAGTCGTTGTAGTAAACGCCTACTGCCGAACCAGCTGCACGGCCGCCGCCGAAGAAGCCGTCTAATTCGCCGTAACCAGTTTTGACACCATCATGAATAGTGTTACCGTCTTTGTCAAGTTCACCAGCCATGTCGCCTACTTTAAATTTACCATAACCAGCGGTGGCAGCGAATTTGTCGTTATGATACTGCAACTGAGCACCGTCGAAGGTATCGCCATAGAGGAAGCCATAGCCGTGGCCATTGCCCATGTCATATTCATAACGGCCTACGAGGAGGTCCCAGTTGTTGCCGCCGAAGTTGTAATCGACGTTAGCGAGATCCGTGTAGATGTCGTTATCTTCATCAGAAGCCTGCGCATTATCCGAGAAGAAATGGTCATCAGAGCTAACACCGTAAGTTACTTTCGTACGGTCGTTGACCTGAGCATTAGCGCGGACGCGGACACGGTAGGACCAGGAATCATCGTTCTTCGTAGCTGCATTGACCGGTTCGCCGGCTTTATCTTTGTCGCCTTCGCTCTGGTGGATATAACGGATACGAGCATCACCGGTGAGTTTTACGTTGCCGACGCGGTTTTCCAAAGCGCTTACGCGAACGCCGAGGTTGTTGAGTTCGTCAGCATATTCGTCAGCGAGTTTGTTGATGAGGGCGCGCTGTTCGACAGAAGCTTTGTCCATGTGAGCCATAGCTTTGGCGACCATTTCAGCAGCTTCGTAACGAGTGATGTTACGGTTGCCCTGGAAGTACTGGCCGTCAACGCCCTGGATGATGCCGGCGTCAGCCAATTCTACGACGGATTTGTAAGCCCAGCTGTCAGACGGTACGTCGACGAACGGGTTAGCTGCGAAAGCGCACGTTGCGCCAACAGCCATAGTTGCTGCGAGAGCTGCTAATACTTTTGTTTTCATGAGTATTACCCCTTTTCAAAAAATAAGTTCCTTCTAAAGTCTTACTCCGTTACAAGCGAGGAATAGAAACATATTTTCTGAGGGTTCATTGGCGAGTTGTCCTAGTTTCCTCTCTTTTACTACCTCAGACGGTCTGTTTCTTTGTACCTCTTTTTACTAGTATACCTGTACAGCACCATACTAGTTCTCTTCCACTATACTCTATTTTGCAAGTTTTGTCAAAATTATGTAAGTTTTTATCACGATAAAAAGTCCTGTAAAGGGCAGAAACAAGCCACGTTTTACGTATTATGCCAATTATGAATATATAAAAAAGACCACCCATTTCTGAGTGGTCTTTTGCAATCTTCCGGTAAAGGAAAGATTAGAATACGAATACGAACTGAGCACGTGTTTCTTCGCCCGGATCATTGCTACCTTCTTTTGCTTCAGATGCAAAGGACTGCATTACCTGGAACTGAGCATTCTTAGCGAAGGTGTAGTCAATGCCAGCACCCCAAGATTTAACGTTGTTTAAGAGGTTGCCATTTCTCCAGCCGAGGGTCGAACCAACAAAGTTGCCATCACCATCTGCAAAAGCATTGTCAGCATTGAGGTATTCTACCCAAGCATCCCAGGACTTCGGCGTAGCGAAGTTAGCCTTGTTATAGGTTAATTTGCCAATCCAAACTTCAGCATCGTCTTTTCCATCAATAGCATCTTTGTAGTTTTCATAGTTAGCGAAGGCATTCCATTTACCGAGGTTCAAGCTGCCATAAGCACCCCAAACATCAGTATTGTCTGCATCATCCTGAGGCATGATGTTATTGTAGTAAACACCAACAGCCGAACCAGCTACGCGACCGCCGCCGAAGAAGCCTTCCAATTCACCGTAAGCAGTCTTACTTGCCATGCCAGCTTTACCACCAATGATGCCTTCTTTAAATTTACCATAACCAGCGGTAGCAGCGAATTTATCGTTGCCGTATTTCAACTGAGCACCGTCGAAGGTATCGCCATAGAGGAAGCCATAAGCACGGCCACCGCCCATGTCGTATTCATAACGGCCAACCATCAAATCCCAGTTGTTGCCACCGAAGTTGTAGTCAACATAAGCGCGGTCTGTAAAAATATTGTTATTTTTGCTATTGCTAGCAGTCGTGTTATCAGCGAAGCTTACATTGTTAGTGCTAACGCCGTAGACAACTTTCGTGCGGTCGTTGACCTGGGCATTAGCACGAACGCGAATACGATAATCCCAAGAATTATCATTCTTAACTTCACCGTTGCCCTTGTCATCGCTGTCCTGGTGGATGTAACGAACACGAGCGTCACCGGTGAGTTTTACGTTACCAACGCGGTTTTCCAGAGCGCTTACGCGAACGCCGAGGTTGTTGAGTTCGTCAGCATATTCGTCAGCGAGTTTGTTGATGAGGGCGCGCTGTTCAACAGAAGCTTTGTCCATGTGAGCCATAGCTTTTGCGACCATTTCAGCAGCTTCGTAACGCGTGATGTTACGGTTGCCCTGGAAGTACTGGCCGTCAACGCCCTGGATGATGCCGGCGTCAGCCAATTCTACGACGGATTTGTAAGCCCAGCTGTCAGACGGTACGTCGACGAACGGGTTAGCTGCAAAAGCGCACGTTGCGCCAATAGCCATGGTTGCTGCGAGAGCTGCTACTACTTTGGATTTCATGAGAATTACCCCTTTTCCAATAAAAAATAAGTTTCGTAAAAAGCCTTACACCGTTACTAGCGAGCGCCGAAACGTATTTTTTCCAAGGGTTCATTGGCGAGTTGTCCTAGTTTCCTCTCTTTTACTGCCTTGAAAAAGGTACTGTTTTTTTGCTCTTTTCGCAGGTGTTGCCTGCGTCTGCACCACACCTGTTGCGATTATTATACAACTTTTTTCGGAGCTTGTCAAAATTTGATGCTTGCTGCCCTCTTTTATTATCGTAAAACCTGGCTCAACAAAGCCATTTCTCCTTCATTTTTTTAATCACCATTTTTAAAAACTTAAAGGGTGATTTTGCATAAAAATTTTATTTGTGTTTATTTATTCACAGTTCATTGTCTTTCATGGCAGTTTTATTTCAACTGTTATTGACTCTCATTCTTTTATTCTTCAGCCATTGCGACCACGACTGGCTTCCTCCCTGTCTCACTTGGTCTTGCACATACTGATAAAATAAGGACACCATTTCGTGTTTTTCATGATAATACGGTCCTTTCCAATCGCTCCGTTTAGGATGGGCCACGTCGTGCGGCGTGTAGTTACCGCCGATTTCATACTGACGGTAGACGATGTCCTTATAGGGCAGGCCGGGATTTTTGATCATGTCGTACATAACCATGTAAGCCGTCGTCCGGCCGGCTCCGGCTTCACAATGGAAATGGAGCCAGGCGTCATCCGGCAAGGTACGGACGAAAGCCAGGAAGACGTCGATTTCGCCCGGCGTTGGCCAGAGATGATCCGTATTAGCCAGGCGGACGTAGTGGATGCCCTTGCTTTCGGCCAGTTCCCGTTCCGTCTGAACGCGCCGGACCGCCATCGCCCGGGGATGAATGGGCAAATCGCCTTTCCCCTGGTCGTAGACGATGACGTCCTTTCCCAAAGCGGCCTGCAAGCGCTGCTGTTCATCAGCCAAGACGGCCGTCGGAGATTTGCCGATATTGCCCCAATCGTGACGGCCGTACCAGCTGACAGCCGTGCCGTTGAAGAAGCCATGCGATTCCTGCCGCAAGTCGACATCGTAAATAGGGCCTTTCGTCTTTTTCCGCAACGCCTGGACCAGGGCGTCGAACTGGCGGGCCGAAAACTGGCCGGACCCGGAAATACGCAAATCATCCAGGCCTTTCCGCGACGGAATATACGACGCATCGACTTCCGATGCATATTTATGTTCTACCGCATGAAAAGGCGATTGACACGTACGGAAATTGCGAGGCAGAGAGGCATCATTTTCCGCATCGACACGCCAGAAATGCCCTTCATAAGCGGCCGGCGCCAAAGCCGGCAAAGGCGTGCGTCCACCTTGAGAAAAAGCGATATTATCGCCATTTCCTTGACCTTGAACAACCATACCCATGGTCGAAAAAACAGCCAGGATGACTGCAATTTTTTTACATCTAATCATAATTTTTCCTTTCAATTGTAATAATTTGTTTTTATGCATTATACGTGTTTAGTAAAACGTGTGAGGGAATATATATAAAAGGGACCTGACCGCCCCGCAAGGCCGCCATTCGTAGGGGACGCCCAAAGGGCGTCCCGCGTGAATCCTGTGTACATCCCCAATGCCACTGCGCGGCGTTAAACTCAAATAGACGACATCACCTCAGGAAACCCTCGGCTTGTGGAAAGGGCCCCATCCGGGGCCGTCGTAGGGGCCGGCCAAAGGGCGGCCCGCTATGCGCTGAGGGTTTCCCGAAGCGTCATTGTCAATTTGAGTTTGTCGCGGCGGAACGCCGCATCTGAATCCGAGGGAATTTCAACAAAAACACCGCCAATGGTTTCTTGCCCCGTAGCGGTGTTTTGTAATTATTCCTAAATCAATTTATTTTGTTTAGCAAGTTCCTTGATGATGGAAAGTGATAATTTGCTGTACTTTGCTACTTTTTCTAAGGCCATCCCATCCTTCAACATTTCAAGAGCTAATTCCAATTTTCCTTCCCTTCTGCCTTCTTTTCTGCCTTCTTTTCTACCTTTCTCCCATCCTTCTTGTTTGCCTTTCATCAGGCCATCTTCGTAGATTCCTTCTCCTAAGTTGCACATGACTTCCAAATCCCCCTCTTCTTCTTGTGTCAAATCAATCCCAAAATCATTATGCAGGGTCGTAATCTTTTCACTGGCGTTCTTTGATGATTTGAACATCAAATCAAGCAGATTTATCAGCTGGTCTTTGACTTTGCTGTTTCCCAGATAGACAAAGATGATACCCATGAGGTCATAATTTTGACAAGGTTCTTTATAGCGGTGCAGCAAATGCTGTTCTTTCAGCTGATAGCGGTTGATAGCACTTTTTCCCTGTGGGGCTTCCATGCAAATCCAAATGGTATAGACCTTCTTTATTTTATCGTAGTCGCTATGGATGAATTCGGTCCCTTTTTGCGAAGAAATCAATCGGCTGGCATAATAGACAGCTCTTTTTAATAGAGGATAGGTATCTCCGGTCTTCTTTTTCGGGTTCAATCGTTTTTGTGCTTCTACATTAATAATCAGCGTAATGAGCTCATTCGTTTCGGGTGCCTTCGCCCGGAACAAGATATCAAAGACGATGGAACCTTCGGTTATGCTGTTATCTTCATTCTGTGCCCCTTTGATCTTCGGTGTATCCTGTCGCTCCAAGGCATGTCGGACCGCGTTCGTTTTATCCTTAGAAACCGGAACCGTACTGACTTCCGGCGTTCCTTCAATGTAGATATTGGCAATATCGTCGAGGCTGGCCGATTCAAATTCGGAACCGTCCGTTTCAAGATATAAGCCAGCACCATTTTCTGTGACAAAACGCCTTTCGCTGCTTGATCGTAGTCTAGCGCGCCTGCCAGCTGCTCCTTTACATCCTGCATCATCTCTTCATCCATCGGCCACACCTCCTTGAGTTTATTGTATCAGATTTCAATTTCTTTGTACAACCGGGAAATCGCTCATCGATAAAAGCTCACCATTATACTCGGACAGGCTGTGGTTAAATATCACAGCGGTCTGCCCAACTATAGCTGTCCGTTTTGGCGGCCGTCCTGCGCCTCCTATTAGTCGGCACCTGACGGGCCAAAAAGGCTTGGTACAGCCCCTACGCACAAGGCCGTTAGCCGTGTATTTGGGTTATATTCGGTAAACGGCCTTCCCACTCATCGCCTGTATGCGATATGTAGGGGCCGACCTGTCCAAGGCGGCCTGCCGTGACTTATGTGAACAGCCGGAATTTATGGCAAATGGCACACGGTCATAATATAATCATGAGTTTGACGCAGCTCGGCTGCATCGCAGGGGCCGTCCTGTGAAGGCGGCCCGCTACGCGCTGAGGGTTTCCCGAAGCGTCGTTGTTAGTTTGAGTCTGTCGCGGCGCAGCCGCATCTGAGTCCGAGGGAAAAGCAGTGGCTTGTTGTTCGTGGCTCGTAAAGGCCTGCCATTATACTCGGACAGGCTGTGGTTGAATATCGCAGCGGGCCGCCCTGACCGGGACGGCCCCTACGCACAAGGCCATGGGCCGTGTATTTTTTTGCGATCCATAGGACCGCGCAGACTGCGACCGACCGCCTGCGAACTGCGTTCATTTCATGAGTTTGTTGCGGTGTAGCCGCATTCGTAGGGGCCGCCCAAAATATTCTAACACGTCAAGTACAGAACGGTTACCTGGACAGATGGTAGCGGCGGGCGGCCCGCTACGCGCTGAGGGTTTCCCGAAGCGTCGTTGTTAGTTTGAGTCTATCGCGGCGCAGCCGCATCTGAGTCCGAGGGAAAAGCAGTGGCTCGTAATCCGTAAAAAGCAAAAGAAAAAACCTCTCCTATTGGGAGAGGCTTTCTTTTAGGTCTGCGATTTCTTCGGCCAGGCGTTTTTCTTCTTCTTCGTTGCGTTCGATGGTGATGGTGAAGGCCATGCCTTCATCGGCGCCGTCTGGCAGGAGTTCGAGTGGAATCCGGAGCTGGTGTTCATCGTCGTTGAGGATGATGCAGGCTGTCTGTTCGGTAATGCGGTCGATACTTCCGATGAGTTCCTTTTTCATATCAGTGCTCCTTTGCGATGCTGTACGACGAGCCGTCGGTGGTGATGGTGATGGTACCGTTGCGGTCGGTGCGATAGACTTCGACGTTGTATTTCTGCAAGGTCTTCAAGGTCGGTTCATGCGGGAATTTGTACTGATTACCGGCAGCACAGGAGATGGTTGCCGCTTTCGGCGCGATGGCTTTGACGAAGGCGTCGGACGATGAGGTCTTGCTGCCGTGATGGCCGACTTTGAGGACGTCCGATTTGAGATCGGCCGGTTTGTAAGCCTTGAGGATCTGGTCTTCCGCTTCTTTCTGGGCATCGCCAGTAAACATCATGGAGAACTGACCATAGGTCATCTTGCAGACGATGGAATTATTGTTAGTCAGGCCGCTTTCGGAAACACCCTGGGTATTTTCTTTGGTAAAGGGTTTGGCCGGCGACAGGACTGTGAATTTGACGTCATCACCAAGGGTGAAGGTATCGCCTTTCTTCAAGACTTTATAGGCGATGTTCTTGGCTTTGATGTTCTTCAGATAATTGCGGTACATGGCCGTATTGGCGCTCTGGCCATTGTCGTAAATCTGTTTGATCTTGAAATCTTTGAACAATTCTGCCATGCCGCCCATGTGGTCACCGTGGGGATGGGTGATGACGACGATGTCCAGGTCTTTGACCTTGCGTTCTTTGAGCTGTTTTACCAAATCAGCCCGGCTGTCGACGTCACCCGTGTCGATGAGCATGTTCTTGCCTTTATACTGGATAAGCGTCGCATCGGCCTGGCCGACGTTAAGGACGGACACACGCAAATCTTTGTCAGAAGCCGTCAAAGACTGAACGGCTTTGGCTCCGCCAGACGAGCTGGACGAAGCGCTGTTGCCACAGCCGGCCAGGATGAGCATGAGGCTCATGACCAGGGCCAGAGCGGCTGTAAAGAAGCTTCTTTTTTTCACGTTATTTTCCTCCAATCAAGGGCTGCTGCAAAATGAGCAGGGCCAAATCTTCTTCTAAGGATGCCAGGACCTGCGGCAGGGCATCGGCTGTTTCCATGGGGGTAAAACCATAAGGGCCGCGGTCCTTGCGGCAGGCATCGCCAGCAGCCCCGTGGAGATAGACACCGGCGCAGGCAGCACTGCACAAGTCGCTCATGCCCTGATGAGCTATCATGGCGGCAATCATGCCGGTCAGGACGTCTCCCATGCCGCCGCAGGCCATGCCGGCATTGCCTGTGGAATTGACGTAGACATTGCCCGTCTTGGCTGAAACGATGAGCGTCGGCGCCCCTTTGAGGACGAGGTTGACCTTCCATTCCGAAGCAAACTGCCGGGCTGCCGCGATGGGGTCCGCTTTGATTTCTGCCATAGACAGACCGCTGATACG
>ULRH01022166.1_pt1 | contig 24783 bp, 20 predicted proteins | sample 1955271 | NCBI WGS metagenome assembly ULRH01 (sample SAMEA4835677, study PRJEB28245) | human gut metagenome | biome: gut microbiome; material: fecal sample | place: Denmark | collected 2008 | reverse complement strand
CATCCCAAATCATCACACGATAAATTCAAAACAGTTTCTTAATTGCATCCTTCATGAATCATATGATAATACGCTTTATGATATATATGGATGGGCTGATGCACATAGGTGCGTTCCAGTATAATCGCGGATAAGGCACAATGTGATAATTATTTTCTTCAAAAAAAACGATAGAATTATTTGATTATGGAAAAATGTTACTATATTTGCGCTCAACAAAACAATTATACATGAACCGAAACAATCTACATATCATTCTGACGTGTGCCACGGGGCGTATGTCCCTCTATACATCTGCCACAGGGATGACCCCTCGGGGTTGAGTGATTGTATATATGTGTTTCTACGTGATACACGCCTGTGGACGCAGGCATTTCTTCATTTTTAAAATCAATAGTTTATAATTCATCGCACACGGATGAAACGGATTTTAAAGGGTTCATCGTGTGCCACCAATCAGTTTTATCAAAACAACCGTATGAAAGTATTGAAATTCGGCGGAACGTCGGTAGGTTCTGTCAACAGCATGTTGAATGTAAAGAAAATCGTTGAGGCGATAGATGATAAGGTAATCGTAGTGGTTTCGGCATTGGGAGGCATCACCGACAAGCTGATAAAGACTTCAAACATGGCGGCATCGGGCGATTCGGGTTACGAAAAGGAGATGAAGGAAATCGTGAACCGCCATATCGAAATGGTCTATACGGTGATTCCCGCAGGCGAGAAACGCGAATTGCTTCTCGATTGTGTGAATGAGTTGTTGAGCGAGTTGAAGGACATCTTCCAGGGTATTTACCTGATACACGACCTCTCTCCCAAGACTTCGGCCACTATCGTGAGTTATGGCGAGCGTTTGTCTTCCATTATCGTAGCGACCCTTATCGACGGGGCGCAATGGTTCGACTCGCGCCTGTTCATCAAGACCGAAAAGAAACACAACAAGCATATCCTCGACTCGGAACTGACCAATCAACTGGTACGCGAAACGTTCCACGAGATTCCGCGTGTATCACTGGTGCCGGGCTTTATCTCTACCGATAAGGATACGGGCGAGGTGACCAACCTGGGACGGGGCGGTTCAGACTATACCGCTTCTATCATCGCCGCGGCGCTGGATGCCGATGTATTGGAAATCTGGACCGATGTAGACGGATTTATGACTGCCGACCCGCGTGTCATCAGCACCGCTTACCCCATCACCGAACTGAGCTACGTGGAAGCAATGGAGCTTTGCAACTTCGGCGCGAAAGTGGTTTATCCGCCCACCATCTATCCCGTATGCCATAAGAATATACCTATATTAATAAAGAACACGTTCAATCCCGACGCACCGGGCACCATCGTGAAGCAGGAGGCAGACCATTCTTCGAAAGCCATCAAGGGCATTTCGTCTATCAACAACACGTGCCTCATCACGATGACAGGGCTGGGTATGGTAGGTGTTATAGGTGTGAACTACCGCATTTTCAAGACATTGGCGGAGAATGGCATCAGTGTGTTCCTCGTATCGCAGGCTTCTTCGGAGAACTCCACTTCCATCGGCGTGCGCAACGAAGATGCGGCTTTGGCTTGCAAGGTACTCGATGAAGAGTTCGCCAAAGAAATCGAAATGGGGGAAATAAGCCCGATGAAAGCCGAAGGCGGACTTGCTACGGTGGCTATCGTAGGCGAGAACATGAAACATACGCCGGGCATCGCCGGAAAGCTTTTCGGTACACTGGGACGGAACGGCATCAATGTGATAGCCTGTGCGCAAGGCGCATCGGAAACGAATATCTCCTTTGTGGTAGAAGGCGGTTCGTTGCGTAAGACCTTGAACGTGATACACGACTCGTTTTTTCTTTCCGAATACCAGGTGTTGAACCTTTTCATTTGCGGCATCGGTACGGTAGGACATAGCCTGATAGACCAGATACATAGCCAGCAGGAACGCTTGAAACAGGAGCGGGGGCTGAACCTGAAAGTGGTGGGAATCGCCAACGGACACAAAGCAATGTTCACCCGTGCGGGAATCGACCTGACGAATTATCGTGAGGAACTGGAAGAGAAAGGCATGCCTTCGTCCACGCAAGTGCTGCACGACGAGATTATCGGGATGAACATCTTCAACTCGGTCTTCGTGGATTGTACCGCAAGTGAAGAAATCGCTTCCTTGTATAAAGACTTCTTGGGACATAACATCTCGGTGGTGGCGGCAAACAAGATTGCGGCTTCTTCGGATTATGAGATTTATGCCGAGTTGAAGCGGATAGCCCGCCATCGGGGTGTGAAGTTTTTGTTCGAGACCAATGTAGGAGCAGGACTTCCGGTCATCAATACCATCAATGACCTGATTAATAGCGGAGACAAGATATTGAAAATCGAAGCTGTATTGAGCGGCACGCTGAATTATATCTTCAATGAAATCAGTGCCGATGTACCTTTGAGCCAAACCATCCGGAACGCAAAGGAGCAAGGATATTCCGAACCCGACCCGCGTATTGACTTGAGCGGAACCGATGTGGTGCGCAAGTTGGTCATCCTGGCACGTGAAGCAGGTTATCGCCTGAACCAGGAAGATGTAGAGAAACACTTGTTTATCCCCGATAGTTTCTTCGAAGGTTCGCTGGACAACTTCTGGCACACAATACCTTCGCTCGATGCTGATTTCGAGGCACGCCGCAAGGTGTTGGAGCGTGAAGGCAAGCGCTGGCGTTTCGTGGCACGCTTCGAAGATGGAAAAGGTGTGGTAGAATTGGTAGAGGTAGACCGTCATCATCCGTTCTATGAACTGGCGGGAAGCAACAACATCATCCTCCTGACCACTGAACGATATAACGAATATCCAATGCTCATCCAAGGCTATGGTGCCGGTGCGGGAGTAACCGCCGCCGGAGTGTTTGCCGATATTATGAGCATTGCAAATATTTAAAACGTATGAAACATCTGATTATTTTAGGAGACGGGATGGCGGATTGGGCTGTCCCCTCCCTGGGAAATAAGACTTTATTGCAATATGCCCATACGCCCTACATGGATATGCTGGCACGGATGGGACGCACCGGTATGCTGAAAACCGTAGCCGACGGATTTCATCCGGGAAGCGAAGTGGCGAACATGTCGGTAATGGGCTACGACCTTCCTACGGTGTACGAAGGACGAGGTGTGCTGGAAGCCGCCAGTATCGGAGTCGACCTGGAGCCTGATGACATGGCGATGCGTTGCAACCTGGTGTGTGTAGAAGGTGATATCCTGAAAAACCATTCGGCGGGACACATCACCACCGAAGAGGCAGATGTATTAATCCGTTTCCTGGAAGAACGCTTGGGCAATGAACGTATCCATTTTTATACAGGTGTACAATACCGTCATCTGTTGGTTGTGAAAGGCGGAAACAAGCACGTGGCTTGCGTGCCTCCGCACGACGTCCCGTTGCAACCCTTCCGCCCGAATCTGGTGAAGGCGTTGATACCCGAGGCACAGGAAACCGCCGACTTATTGAACGGCTTGATTCTGGCTTCACAAGAATTATTGGCTTCGCATCCGCTCAACCTGAAACGGGCGAGCGAAGGCAAAGACCCGGCTAACAGTATCTGGCCCTGGAGTCCCGGCAATCGTCCGCAAATGGAGCCGTTGGCAACTAAATACCCCTCTATCCGCAAGGGTTCGGTGATTACGGCAGTCGACCTTATCCGGGGCATCGGACGCTATGCCGGATTGCGGTGCATCGATGTGGAAGGTGCTACGGGACTTTATACCACCAACTACGAGGGCAAGGCGCAAGCCGCTATCGATGCCCTGCAGACCGATGATTTCGTATATCTGCACATCGAAGCGAGCGATGAGGCAGGACACGAAGGCAATGTCCCCTTGAAGCTGAAAACCATTGAATACTTGGACCAGCGTGCCATTAAGCCCATTTGGGAAGCCATAAAAGATTGGGACGAACCGGTAGCGATAGCCGTACTTCCCGACCATCCGACTCCTTGTGAGCTTCGTACGCATACAGCAGAACCGATACCTTTCCTTATTTATTATCCGGGTATCGAGCCGGACGAAGTACAGGCTTACGATGAAGTGTCGTGCCAGAAGGGCGGATACGGCATGTTGGAAAAAGACGAGTTTATGAATTTATTTATGAATAGCTGAAACTTTCACCACAGGATTACACAGAGGCACATATATTTACTATTTTTCGATTTACGAAGTACGATTTTAATATCAAAAATAGTAAATAGTAAATTATCAAATCGTAAATTGATTAATCTGTGTAATCCGCGGTGAAAAAACAAAAAGCAACGATTATGGAATATTACAGTACCAATAAGCAGGCTTCCGACGCTACGCTGGAAGAAGCCGTAGTACGTGGATTGGCAGGTGATAAAGGGCTTTATATGCCCCGTGAAATCAAGCCTTTGCCTGCATCATTCTACGATGAGATAGAAAACCTTTCGTTTCAGGAGATAGCCTATCGGGTGGCGGATGCCTTCTTTGGAGAAGATGTGCCGGCGGATGTATTGAAACAAATCGTGTACGACACCCTGAGCTTCGATACGCCCGTAGTGAAGGTGAAGGATAACATCTATTCGCTGGAGCTTTTCCACGGACCTACGTTGGCATTCAAGGATGTGGGCGGACGCTTTATGGCACGCCTCTTGGGCTATTTCATCCGCAAGGAAGGAAAGAAGCAGGTCAATGTGCTGGTGGCTACTTCGGGCGATACGGGAAGCGCGGTGGCAAACGGTTTCCTGGGCGTGGAAGGCATTCATGTATATGTACTTTACCCGAAAGGAAAGGTAAGCGAGATACAAGAGAAACAATTTACCACCTTGGGACAGAACATCACCGCTATTGAGGTAGACGGTACGTTTGATGATTGCCAGGCATTGGTGAAAAACGCATTTATGGACGAAGAACTGAAGGCACACATGCAGCTGACTTCCGCCAATTCCATCAACGTGGCGCGCTTCCTGCCTCAGGCGTTCTATTATTTCTATGCCTACGCCCAAATGAAGAAGCAGGGCAAGGCGGACAATCTGGTTATCTGCGTACCCAGCGGAAATTTCGGAAACATCACCGCAGGACTTTTCGGCAAGCGGATGGGACTTCCCGTCAAGCGTTTCATAGCCGCCAATAACCGCAACGATATTTTCTACCAATATCTAAAGACCGGCGTTTATTCACCTCGTCCTTCAATAGCGACCATAGCCAATGCCATGGATGTAGGCGACCCCAGCAACTTCGCACGCATCCTCGACCTTTACGGAGGAAGCCACGAAGCCATTGCAAGCGAGATTAGCGGCGAGACTTATACCGATGAGCAAATCCGTGAAACGGTACAGAAAACCTACGAAGAAACCGGCTATTTGCTCGACCCTCACGGAGCCTGCGGTTATCGTGCGCTGGCGGAAGGTCTGAAACCGGGCGAAACGGGTGTCTTCCTTGAAACGGCACATCCCGCCAAGTTCCTGCAAACGGTAGAGGCTATTATTGGTGCCAAAGTAAACATTCCCGAAAAACTTCAGGCGTTTATGCGCGGTACGAAGCAAAGCATCCCGATGCCGAAAGACTTCGCTTCGTTCAAGGCATATCTAATGAAGAATGAAGAATGAAGAATGAAGAATGAAGAATGAAGAATAAAGAGCGAATTAATACCTCACTCATTCTTAATCCTTCATTCTTCATTTAGAGCCTATTTAAATTTTATGAATATCCTCAATTCCCAAAAATAGGGAAGAAGAAGCATTTTATGGCAAACTTCCGCCTTCAAGTATCCTTGCTTCTATGACCAAGTATTATTGGATACTTAGCCATTTATCCTTGCTTCTATCGCGTTTGAAGCATAGTTCCTAAACCTGAGCAAAATTTAAACAGGCTATTAGAAACTATTTATTTTTGTACATATTTTCATAATAGTTCTGATAATCCCCGCTGGTTACGTTTTTCACCCAATCCTGGTTATTCAGATACCACCGTATGGTTTTCACGATACCATCTTCGAATCGTGTTTCCGGCTCCCAACCCAAATCGCGTGTGATTTTCAACGGGTCGATAGCATAGCGCTGATCATGTCCCAGACGGTCTTTCACGAATGTAATGAGTGATTCGTTTATCCAATCGACGCGTATCTGGCCGTTTTCATCCATTTCTTTCTTTTTCAGCATCTTCCGGTATTCGGGTTCGGCCTCCAATATTCCATGTACGGTGTTGATTATCAACCGTACGATTTCGATATTCTGCTTTTCGTTATGACCGCCTACATTGTATATTTCTCCGTTCTTGCCGTTACGCACCACCAAGTCGATAGCCTTGCAATGGTCTTCCACGTAAAGCCAGTCACGCACGTTTGTACCTTTTCCATATACCGGAAGGCGTTTGCCTTCAAGAATATTCTTGATGACCAACGGAATCAGTTTTTCGGGGAACTGGTAAGGGCCGTAATTGTTCGAGCATCGGGTAATGGTGACAGGCATCTTATAGGTATCACGATAGGCAAGCACAATGAAATCGGCACTTGCTTTCGACGCGCTATAAGGGCTGTGCGGACAAAGCGGGGTATCTTCGGTGAAATATCCTTCTTCGCCTAACGAACCATACACTTCATCGGTAGATACCTGATGGAAGCGCACATCACGCCTCCACGTAGGATAACCTTGTTCGTCTTTACCGGTTACCCATGCACACCGGGCGGCTTCCAACAGGTTTTGCGTGCCTAAAATATTGGTTCGCAAGAATAATTGCGGGTTTTCGATGCTCCGGTCCACATGGCTTTCAGCGGCAAAGTTGACAATGCAGTCAAACTTGTATTCAGAAAACAACTGGTCTGCCAAGTTGCGGTCGCATATATTTCCTTTAATGAAGAAACAACGTTCGTCATCGATGTCTTTGGCTATAGTGGCAAGATTCCCCGCATAAGTCAAGGCATCCAAAACGACGATACGTATATCTTCGTGTTTAGCCAATATGTATTTTATGTAATTAGCGCCGATAAATCCGGCGGCTCCTGTAACTAAATATGTTTTCATAATGTTACTTTATTTTTGCGGTGCAAATTTCGCAAAGTTTTTTCAATCAGACAAGCATTATCCGTTTAATTCTATTACTTCGAGGTCAGAAAAATTACCTTGATCGATGTTGAAACGCACCAACGTGCGCACCGTATGCCATCCATATTTTCCCGCCGCGCCGGGATTGATGTGCAATAACCCTAAGGTTGGGTCGTATTTTACCTTAAGTATGTGCGAATGCCCGCTGATGAACAAGCGGGGAGGAGAAACGGATAACACGCCACGCACAGAAGAGTCGTATTTACCCGGGTATCCTCCGATGTGTTTGATAAGCACATCAGCCCCGTCTACCGTAAACCGGGCGGTTTCGGGGAAAAGCCGGCGGATGTCTTGCCCGTCAATGTTTCCGTATACGGCACGCAAGCGACGAAAGGTTTCCAGCTTTCGGATGATTTCCATCGAGCCGATGTCGCCCGCGTGCCATATTTCATCACACGGTTCAAAATAATCCAAATAGCGTTCGTCCCAATAACCGTGCGTATCCGATAAAAGTCCTATTTTAGTCATTTGTGTAATGCCCTCTCGCGTTTAAGGGAGTTGCAATTTCATTTTCACGAATTGCTTGATAAAGTCTACCGTACCGTCGATGCCTAATACCGACGAGTCGATGCAAAGGTGATAGGTAGCGGCGGCCCCCCAAGTGTTGTAGCTGTAGTAATTATAATAAGAGGAACGTTTCTTGTCGGCTTTCTCCATTACTTCTTCGGCTTTTTCCGCACTGATGTTAAGACGCTTGGTCAACCGTTCGACGCGTGCTTGAGGCGAAGCCGAAACAAAGATATTGGCACATCGGGGATGGTCGCGCAATACATAGTCGGCACATCGCCCTACGAAAAGGCACGATTGTTTCTCCGCCAGATGACGGATGACATCACTTTGGATTTTAAATAAAGAGTCATTGCTCAGGTACGAATTGTAGGGGTAAGCTCCTTCGGTGATGAAAGGGAAACGTGTCCCGAACAAGCCTCCCAGCAGGCTTTGCGAAGCTTTTTCATCGGCTTTCTCGAAGAACTCTCTGCATAAGCCGCTTTCTTTTGAAGCGAGGTTTATCAGCTCTTTATCATAGAAAGCGATGTCCAAGTCTTTCGCTAATTTTTCCCCGATTTCTTTTCCTCCGCTTCCCAACTGTCTGCCGAGGTTGATTACAAAATGATCGTTCATGACGTTTGCTTTTGATGGTTGTTTCAAGTATAAAGCAAATGTAAATAAAAAAAAGGAAAAGAAGAAATAAACCGAAGCAAAATTTTATTCCATGATATGTCCCGCATTCCAGCCAGATAAGTAGGGTTTAAAATGAATATATACTGCAGGTACGGTTGAATATATACTGCAGGTGCGGTTGAATATATACTGCATCGGCAAAGGAAGTACTACTGCATTTTTAAGGCGACCGGTCTGGTTTCGCCCGGTCGCCTGACTCAATCCACCTTTGTTTGTATTTGAGAGAAAGATGAGGTAGGATGGATTGAGTGATAAAAGAGAAAGTTACATCAGAATCTGTACATGACGGAAACCGCAGGCACGAACTGTCCTCCTCCACTATAGACCTGATATTTGGCTTCGAAAGCCGCTCCCCATTGCTCGGTGAAGTTGTATTGTCCACCGATACCAAAGTTTCCTGCCACAGCGCCGTCTGAAACGGAATCATCCCTTTCATATTCTCCCGCGCTTTCCGAAGTAGTCAATTTTGAATGGATATAGCCTATACCTACCAAGGCATATATTTTATAATTGTTGCCACGGAAGAAATTCCAGTGGCCGTCCACATTGATGTCCCACCATTTAAGGTCGGCACTGGCACTGGCATAACCAGCATCAAAATCTTCACTTTCCTTCAAATAATAGTTGAAACTTCCAGCTACAGAAAAAGCGTCAACAATATCGTATACACCTCTGATACCAAACGATGGTTTTGATATATCCGTGCCATAACCGATTACAATACCTGCATTCCATTTACCGGACTGATCATTCAAGTTATTCCCTTGCGCAAAACCTACCAAAGCGACAAGTGACATAGCGATAGCTAAAAAACTTCTTTTCATAAATGTTTAAGTTTAATGAATTGTATAAATTGGTTACCTCATCTGTTCTTACTTGGTTTTCCGCTTGCCAGGGTTTTGTCGTAATGACAAGGCAAATGTATATAAATTTTAGCAAGTTGTAAGAAAAAAAATGTCCCATTACTGGAATGGGACACTTTTTTTACGGGACTTGTATCTATACAACCAAAAATGAATTGCGAAAAACCCCCTGTGGTTTCTTTGAACAAACGCAGAGCCGCAAAGAGCCAAACACCGCTCTTGCGCCTTTTGTCCTCGCAAAAAGATAAATCCCGGTGCTTTTGCGGCTCTGTGTCCGATTTTTCCGCAAACCTATGTTGTTTTATAAGAAGCTGTTTTGAATTTCTCCAAAAAGTTTTTCTTGGCTTGATGTATCCGTTTTCGTGTGTGCTTTGGGCGATTTTTTGGTCCTTTTCGCTCCTGTTCTTCGTCAGATAGCCCGCTATCTTCCTCATCACAGAAGCGAAAATGCCTCAAAAAATCATCCCAAATCATCGCACGATAAATTCAAAACGGCTTCTAAATAAGCAAGCAAAAAGGGAAAGACGGCGGACATACGTACAAAAAAACATATCATCCTCCTACCTTATAGTTTGGCTGGTTTCTACAACTTATCGATGAATTGCGTAGGAGAAATGCCGAACTTTTCGGTAAAAATCCGATAAAAAGTGGTACGTGAAGTGAAACCGCAAAGATATATCAGTTCTTTAATGTTCTTATCGGGCGAGGTGGAAGCAAGTTGCTTGAAGTATTCCAGCCGCAGGTAATTGATGTATTCCCGAAAACCGGTGAAACCTCCACTCTTGATAGCTTGCGAGACGAGGCGTTCTTTCTCGCCTAAGGATTCGGCAAGCTGACCGATGGTATACGCTTTGTCAGCGTAAGCGTTGGTTTGCCTCAGATAAGTATCAATAGAAGTGAAGAGCGGGTCGCAAACTGCTTCTTCGGGGAACGGCAAGGAGGTACTATCGGCAGGAAGGAGCATCAACACGTGGCTGGAAAAGGGATTCTCACGGAACAGGTAAATGACGGAGAACAGCAAAGTAAACACCAGTGCCACAATACCGAACAGATTGAATACAAATTCGTTGATACTTAAAGTAAAGGTGATATAGATGCCCAAGAACAAGAACATGAACCCGATGAACCCGTACATACACCGATTGATTTGCCTGAACGACCGCCGGGAAGCAAGCGGGTAGATGAAATAAGCCAGCGGGAACAAAATGGAACCGAGGAATATGGCAAGCCGCAAGCGGACATCTGTCTTGTCGAGGTTGGCTAAGATTTCATCCGCGAAATGTATCGGGGTCATCGCCCCGTTGAAGCACAAATAGCACAACCCTACGGTGATAAGGACGACAGGAGGGAACAGGAATGCCAGCAGGCGCCAATGGTTGAAATAGCCCGGATAAAGCGATGCCATCGGAAAAAGAGACACCACGCTTGCCAAGGCATACCACTTCAACATCTTGTCGATGCTGAGCAAGGTAGTGAACCGGTATTCGGGAGTATCGGTCACAATGACCAGCCAGCCTACATTCTCCCATATAAAAAACAGACCGATACATGCGGCAATGATGCCCCAAAAAAGTTTCAGATAATTATCTTTAGCTTGGAAGACAAGTACAACCCCCAAGACAAACGCAATAAAGTCGAAAGCAAGTTCAACCGATAAATACAATGTCCCCATATCGAAAATCAAAAAAGGCCAAGTCAGGCATAGCCTCTTACCGAAAGAAAAAAGAATACACCCGTAGCTATCATCAATATGCCGATAGCGGCATAAAACAAGCGCGCGCGCTTCCTTCCGGCGTTCGCCACGATGAACCGCGTGTTTTGTGCCGTGAAGAACCACTCCCAATTAAACAAGGCTGCCAACAAGGCGAGTGTTCCCACAAGGACAAACAATGCCTGTATAATGTAATGTACCGTCATGGCAAGCGATTATGCCTCTCCATCGAAACCAAGCGTACGGCTTCCGTCCGCCTGTTCTTCAATAGTGACCCGCACGGCATCGCCCGGAAGCAAGTCTTCTATCAGTTCGGGCCATTCGATGAAACACAAGGCACCGCTATAGAAATAGTCTTCGTAACCCATGTCGTACACTTCTTCTATCTTCTTGATGCGGTAGAAGTCGAAATGATAAATCAGCTCGCCTGTAGTATCCGAGCGGTATTCGTTCACAATGGCGAATGTAGGCGAGTTGATGACATCGGTCACGCCCAATTCTTCGCATACCGCTTTGATGAAAGTGGTTTTCCCCGCGCCCATCTTGCCATAAAAGGCAAATACGGTATTGTCACCCATGGCGTTGATAAAAGTTTTAGCCGCTTCATGGATATAGTCGAGGTTCGTGATGTTTATATTCATATTGCTTTTTGTTTATTGTTACCTTCCGCAAAGGTATGAATTTTTTTCTTTTTTATACCACATACGCCCCAACTTTGCGAGCACATAAAGCAAAATAGATACGAAAATGATAGAAGCGCCCGAAGGTATCTGGTACAGGTAAGAGAGAACCAGCCCCCCTAAACAACTCAGATAGCCGATACCTACCGATAGCCAGATGATGCGCTTGAAACGGAACGTGAAAAGATTGGCGGTCATCTGCGGAAGAGTGAGGAGAGAGATAACGAGCACGATGCCCACCATGCGCAAGCAAGCCACGATGGTCAGGGCGATGAACATCATCAACGTATACTCGAAGAAGCCCACAGGCATCCGTTGCGAACGGGCAAACTCGGGATCGAACGCAATGGCGGTGATGGGACGCAGGAAGAGGGAAAAGAATAAGATGAGTGCCACGCTCAGCCCGCCCAACAAAAGGATATCGCCCCGCGTAATGGTCAGTATGTTCCCGAAAAGGAACGAAGAAAGGTCGGGTGTGAATCCTGGAGCCAGAAAGCTGAAGATAATGCCCACCGCCATCCCGAAGGTCCAGAACACAGCGATGGCGGAATCTTCGCGCATATCGCTCCGCTTGCTGAGCCACTCTACACCGAAAGCCGAAAGCACCGAGAAAACGGCGGCTCCCAACACAGGCGATATCCCCGTATAAAGCCCGATGCCGATGCCTCCGAACGAGGCATGCGTAATGCCTCCGCTGATGAATACCAGCCGGCGGGTCACGATATAAGTACCGATTATCCCGCAAGCGATGCTCGCGAAAAGGCTCCCCAATAAAGCATGCTGAAAAAAAGTATATTGCAACAGACTCATTTTATCCGTTAATAATGAAGAATTTATAATCAAACGCCATTCACCCCAAGGTTTCTTCTTTCCCCTACAATAAGGAACACTTCGTCTTTCATTTCATCAGGAAGATTCACCCCCCGAAGCTGGAGGCTTCTCACCCACCCCGCTACATCGGTTTCCTGCATCGAGTAAAGGATGTCGCGAAATTCGTCTATCTCTTCGCTCACATAAGTATCCGAGGGATGTCCCTTGAAGCGGTCCAGTTCTTCATCGTCGTAATACTCTATCTGCTTGCTTACGGCAGCCAAAAGACTTTCTTTCTCGCATACGGCATGTTGACCGCAGCACTCCCCGTCTACCGTGACCACAGGTGGTGCTTCTTTTAATTCGCCCCGCTCGATTTTCCTCCGGATATTCCGGTTGTACACATATCCTGCCGCCAAGCCGAACAAAACCGCGCATACCAATAATACAAAAAGTATTCCCATCCTCAGGCTTCCTCCTCTCTGATGCCAAATCCAGCCTGGCACAAGTCATCCCAGTAATGGGGATACGACTTGCTCACCACGTGTGGATTATTGACCGGCAATTCTCCCAACGGAATGCATGCGGGAGCAAACGCCAGTGCCATGCGATGGTCTTCGTACGTATCAATGCAAGGATGAGGGTCGGGGGCGCATCGTGTCCCGTCCCACGAAAGAATGCGACCGTCGGTTTCCGTAAGTACATAACCCAGTTTTCTCATTTCCGTTATCAGTGCCGCCATACGGTCGGTTTCCTTTATCTTCAGACTTTGAAGCCCGTCGAAGCGGAAAGGAATGCCTAAAAACGCACAAGTCACCACAAAAGTCTGCGCCAGGTCGGGCTGATCGATAAAATCATATTCCATTCGCGATACGGGAGTTCCGCACTTGCGGAGAATGGCTCTGCCTGCTTCGTATCGCGTTTCCACGCCTAAGGAGGCAAAAAGATGTGCCGCTTTCGAGTCGCCTTGCGGGCTTTCCCGATACAAACGTGGAAGTTCGATTTCGGCTTCGGGCATGAGTGCGCAGATTTCATACCAGTACGAAGCCGCACTCCAATCGCTTTCCACATCATACGATGAGGGCGCTTCGTAGGGATGAGGTTCTACCGTAAGCTGATTTTCACTTGTCCATCCCGCTTTTGCCCCGAAGGCCCGCATCAGTTGCAAAGTCAGGTCGATGTAAGGATGCGATACGATGTCACCCGTCAGGGTTAGTTTCAAACCGTTTTTCAGGGCAGGCCCTATCATAAGCAGGGCTGATATGTATTGCGAGCTGACGTTGCCCGGAAGGCTTATTTCACCGTTCGTGAGCGTGTGTCCCGTAATACGCAGGGGCGGATATCCCTCCCTCCCGATATATTCCACATCGGCACCCATCGTGCGCAAGGCTTCGGCCAGGATACCGATAGGACGTTGGAGCATACGTTCAGTACCGGTCAGGGTGCGCGTACCTTCGTTCACCGAGAGGTAAGCGGTAAGAAAACGCATCGCCGTACCCGCCGCACCGATATCTATAGTGTCGGGCATTTCGCTCAGGGCACGAACCATCACTCGTGTATCATCGCAATCGGAGAGATTCTCTATCCGTGTTTTTCCTCCTGCCAGCGCGTTGATGACCAGGGCACGGTTGCAGATGCTTTTCGAGGAAGGCAATGTGATGTCGGCCCGAACCTTGCTTGGAGGAGTTATGACTATCCGTTTCATGTTGTTTCATTTAGCTTCGGGCGCAAAGATACGATTTTTTAATGAAATTTCCGCTTCCACCACAAGTAATATCCGCTCAAAGGCAAAGCTCCTCCGATGAGAGCGGCAAGAAAATATAAGATTTGGGTAAGAGTGCCTCCCCAACTTCCGGTATGGAAAGCGTAAAACCAGCCTTTCATGCTTTGAGGTGCAGATACCTGGGCATCTTTCCACGTGATTTTCACTTCATCTTTACGCGTTTTTTCCTTACCTTTATCCACACGGTGTACCGAAGCGGACGGATTTTCACCGAAAAGTGAATAAGCCGCCGTACGATACCAGCCGAACGACCAAGTCAGCCCCGTAAGTGCCATTACCAATAAAAAGAGCGTAGCATAGAAGCCAAGAGCGACATGAGTATCATACCAGAACCTGCGCCAGCCTTTGGTGCATGACACGCCCAGGCGGTTCTTCAATGCTTTTCGGGTGCGGGGTATCCAAATGACCAACCCACTTATCAAGATGAATATCATGAGTAAGGTGGTAACACCTACGATAACCTTTCCTACTGACTTTTCGCCTTTCGATGCCGGAGGGTCCATGAGCCAACGGTGTAGCTTGCGCATGGTCTGGAAAAAAGGATACGACTTTGTCCAGCCTAATGTCTCGCCGGTGTATGGATTAATACTGAGCCGTTTCTTTCCAGTCTCGTGAAAAGAAGCGAACGCCGCTTCTTCGGGATTGTGTGAAAGCTGGAGTGCGGTAAGATGTAATGAGTCTGAAACTTGTTTCCGGATATTTTCTATCAGGTCGGCTGGCGGAAGGGCTTTGACATCTTTGGCAGGAGGAGTGACGTGATAAAGCTTATGTTGAAGGGCTTGTGTAATGTCCCGTTCAAATACCAAAGCGGCTCCCGACAAGCAGATGATGCTGATGAGGATACCCAGAGGAAGTGAAAGCCAAAGGTGGATGTTCCGGAATAATTTCTTCATTTGCGTATATGTTTTAATTCACCACAGAATACACATCATTCCATCTGTGTAATCTGTGGTGAAAGATGATTATTCTGCAGTAGTCGAGAGTTTGCCCAATGCCGTTACAGAGTCAGCCTGGCCTATTACAAGTCCAGCTTTGGCTTCACCCGTAGCAGGGTCGATGCGATAAATCGTCGGTTTATCTCCAGTGGTTGTTACAACGGGAATATAAGCATATCCGTTATCACTGCACGGAGTGCCGAAGCTGGACAAGGTAGATGCTTCGGGCAAGCCGCTTACTACGGTCAGCGTGCCTTCCTCGCCATTGAATACCGCCAGTTCGTTACGGGGTGCACTGGTGCCGCTCATGTTTTCGGCTCCTTCGCTATACATCTGGAGCAGGAAATAAGCTCCGGTGATGTGCCAGCAACGGAACATCGGGTTCTTGTTGCCCAACTCTTCCAGGTTGACATAATATGATGGGTCGAAATCAGTTTCGCCTGCCTTGATGCGTACTACTCCTGAAGGAAGTTTGCCTTGCACACGCTCGAACTGAGTACCATCGGGATTCGTGACGGGAGTCGTGGTAGTTCGTCCATAACCCGGAGAGAATACATACAGGTCACCATTATCAGCTGCCCAGATGGTCTGATAGTATTGCGAGCGCATCCGTCCGCTGGCAAAACCGATTTTACCGGTACGGGCGATGACGGGAGTTTCATCGAAATTGTCTCCGCTATAGATAGCCACAAATGCGCTATCGGGATATTGGGTAGAAGGAATCATTCCCGCTGTGTATTGTCCTGAGCCACTACCTCCGTCCGCATTGGCTACATATTCAGGTTTCTGTATTGCCCACGGGAAAGTGTTTACGCCATAATGGCTCATGCCCATCGGCACCACCGATGTATAAAGTTTGCCATTGGCTTCTACAAATCCGGCAAAACTTACCCGTTCACCATTCCCCAAGAAGTTTTCGGCGATATGGCTTCCTGTAATAGAACTTCCGTCCAATACACTCAGATAATTGAATTGCAGGTAGTAGGCGTAATTTCCTTCTTCATCTTTTTCAGCTGTTCCAGCATTGGTGGAAGCGGTAATGACATTATCGCCCCACGTGCCGTAAGTCGTGGTACGGTTGAATGTGTATTGGCGGTCTTCGGTCACCGTCCCGTCATCACTCAGTTTAAATGAGAATCCGGTTCCGTTATTCCCGTCATTGTATTGGAAACCGAACAGATAGCGTTCGCCATAGAAAATCCAGTTGGAAGCCGATTCGGTTTCCCATCCGTTACCTGCTGCGGTCACTTGTCCCTCATCAAGCGATTCGGAAGTAACCAGATAAGTGGCTCCATCGCTACTACCTGATTCGGTAACAATCACAAAACGGGTTAATGTTTCCGGAGTTGGTTCAGGAGTAGGGTCGGGATCCGGAGTTGATTCTTCGGTTTGTACCGGATCGTCATCACTACATGCTGTGGTAAACATACAGCCGAAAGAGAGGGCGGCTACAAGCACCCAAGAGAAATGCTTTTTTTTCATATATTCTTTAATTAACCGTTAATAATATATTGTGTTTTAGTCTTTATTTTCAGCTCCCAAAATATACCCGGAATTTGCCATAAAAGGCACGTCCGGCTTTCTGAAGGCTGAAGTTGTCGTACAGCTTTTCGTTTGTAAAGTTGCGGCATTCGAATGAGATGTTATACCGTCCGTTCTTTATTGAATATCCGAGGCTCAGGTTATGCGAAAGCTGTTCGGGAACACGGCTTTTCGAACGCGGGTCGCCCAAGTGTTCCCAGTATAGAGAAAACTCATGCTGATAGTATCCGTCGTAGGTGAAGGTCAGTACATTTCCTTCTGCAAAAAGGTCGTGCCAAGTGAAGGTAGCATCGAAATTGGCAAAGGTATAGGGCTGGTTCGGAATGCGTTGCCCGTAGGTTGTGCTCTCCTGTTGGGTGTTTCCCGCACGGAAACGCTCTTCATCGCGCACGTTTATATTATTAAAGGTACCTCCCAGCGAAAACCATTTCGAATACGAATAGCGTGCCGACACGTTGAACCCTTTTGTCTTCACCCGTCCGTGGTTTTCATAGATACCGTAGCTCATGCCTCCGATGGCATCCAGCCCGCGCTTGATATAGTCTTTCGTGTCGCGGTAGATTAGTGTTCCTTCTACATAAAGCGCGTGCTTGCCTATCTGGCGGTTATAGCTCAGGTTGAAGTTCACATTGTCGCTCTTTTCAGGGCGCAGGTCGGTTTTGCCCGCTTCTAGGTCCTCGTCTCCGAAAAGTTCGTCGGTGGTAGGCAGGCGATAGGCTTTTTCATACGAAAGTTTCGCCTGAAGCCCTTCGAGGATGAAATAAGTGCCCGCGGCCCCATAACCGAACGAACTGGTTTTGCGCGTCATGTCCACGTAGTTTCCTACCCCATCTTCGCTTTGCGACACCGGCCCCTGGTTGTATTGGTGATAGTATTTCCCGAATGCTGAAAGGTTCCATCGTTCGGTAGGCATCAGGCGGTAAGATAGTCCGGTGATATTCTTACGGGTGATTTTGGGAATACTGAAATCCGAAATCTTTGAACTTCCGTCTACTTTCGAGCGGGTAGTACGTTTGAAGGCACTTACCACGTGGTTCAAGGCAAACGAATGGGCAGACCCGATACGGTAATTGGCCGTAAATGTGGCGTTCCAGTTCATGTTCTTCGATTCGTTGTCCTGATACGATTGCTCGCCCTTGCTCCCGGTATACTTCCGGTCGCCCAGCCAATTGTATTTATACGATGCCGTATCGATGTTCATTGTAAGATTATGGTTATAATTAGCGGTCAACATCACGTCCAGCCCTTTGGTGAACAGATTGCGTTTGCTATACTCCAATGAAGGAACAAATGAATGTCCCTTGCGGTGCTTCTCGCCGAAAACCACATATTGGTACACGCCGGTCTGTATTTCCTTATAGAAATGCGAATAGTTGAAACCCAACATCAGGCGGTCTGCCCACGGCTTGTCCACAAAACCGATTTTCCCGATAACCGCTTCGTTATGGAACTGATCGTTGAACCGCTTCACATGGTATATCTTGTTGCGGTCGGTATTTTCGGTAACACCATCCTCGCCGAACTCGGTGATATAGTTATCAATGTAATAATCATTGTCCGAGAAATTTTGGAAAGCGTTTATCTCATACGTCAGCCCGTTCCGGAAAGTCTGCCCGAAGTTAACATACGACTTATGCGTATTGAACGAACCGTAGGAATACGAAGCGTCCAGGTGCCATTCACGGCGATGCTTGTTGGTCACAATGTTGATGACTCCTCCCAAAGCATCCGTGCCGAACCCTACGGGAACTACACCTTTATATACTTCGATGCGCTCGGCAAAGTTCACGGGGATATTATTGATGTCAAAGGCCGTACCCGCTCCTTCTTGCGGTACTCCGTCGATAAAGATTTTCACGTGCTTGCCCGAAAAGCCGTCAAGCATCAGCTGCATATCCGAACCTACCCCACCCGACTCGCGCAACTTCAATCCTGGAAGTTGCATCAGGGCTTCACTCAGGCTTTTGGTTGAATTATGAAGTTCACGCGTATCCAGTGCCACGGCATTAAATGCCGATTTCTTGACACGGCTTACTCCGCTCGACACTATTTCCACCTCATCCAGCTGGTGTGTGGCGGTTTTTAGTGCGATAGTATGCCGCATTTGTCTTTCGCCTTGTAGCGTAATTGGTTCTTCGAATGTCTCGTATCCGATAGCAGACACTACCAGTGTATAAGTCCCTACAGGAGCTTTCAGGTGATAAATCCCCCGTTCGTCGGTGGTACATCCGTAAGCGGTACCTTTCAAGTATACCGTGGCGAAGTCGATGATGTTCTTATCTTCCGCCGAGATGATTTTTCCCGACAACACCGTTCGTTTTTGTGCTGAAACACAGAGAGAACACATCGCACAAAGTAATGTAAAGAGGCCGTGTTTTGTCATTTTCCGTCTTCGTTATTTATACTGATTCTTAATTGCGCCGCAAAGATACACGCTTATCTTCTGCACCACAATACCTAAAAGTAGGTATTCGAAGACAGTATTTTGCCTTGCTGGATACCTATTTTTAGGGATGACGCAAAGCACTTTCGTTAAAACTATTTAATACTTTGCATTCTCTTTCACTTTCATTGAACATTCCACTATATTTGCCGACCGAAAACACTTTTATATTTTTTATGGACGAGATCTTTATAATTATCGGGTTGATAGTACTTAACGGTATTTTCTCCATGTCCGAGGTGGCATTAATATCAGCCCGAAAAACTCGGCTTTCTACCGATGCGAAGAAAGGAAGCAAAGCGGCAGGTGTGGCTCTGAAACTGGCGAACGACCCCGACCGTTTCCTTTCGACCGTACAAATCGGAATCACATTAATCGGAATCCTGACCGGTATCTATTCGGGAAATAAAATCGCCAGCGACTTTGCGTATGTCTTGGTTTCGTGGGGAGTGCATGCATCGTATGCCGCTACGTTGGCGCAAGGAATCATTGTGTTTTTTGTGACTTACCTGACCATTATTTTCGGCGAACTGGTGCCTAAACGCATCGGTTTAAGCATTGCGGAAAAGGCGGCGAAAACCGTTTCGCGTCCCATGCGTTTCCTTTCGGTGCTGGCATTGCCTTTCGTATGGTTGCTTTCGAAGAGTACGGAAGGGATATTCAATTTGTTGGGCATCAAGGAATCGGATAACAAAGTGACCGAGGAGGAAATCAAATCGATTATCCAGGAAGGTACCGAGGACGGCGAAGTGCAGCCGGTAGAGCAGGACATCATGCAACGGGTATTCCTGTTGGGCGACCTGAAAGTCAGTTCGATTATGACGCACAAGAGCGACATCGTATGGCTGGACACGGATATGGGTGCAGACGATGTGAAGAAGGTGCTGAGCGAGAAGCTGTACGAGTTTTACCCGATAGCTGAAGGTGACCTGGACCACGTGAAGGGCATTGTGAACCTGAAGGATTTGGTGCTTCATCTGTACGAGCCTGACTTCAAACTGACTTCATTGATTCACGAAGCGGTATTCTTCCACGAGAGCATGAACGTATACAAGGCACTGGAGCAGATGAAGGCGCGCAAAATCAGCCGTGCGCTGGTGTGTGACGAGTTCGGTATCTGTATGGGGGTTATCACCTTGAGAGACATCTTGGAGGGATTGGTAGGCACCATGGATGCGCCGGGCGAGGAACCTGACATCATCAAGCGGGTATCGGGCGACGGCTGGCTGGTAGACGGGCAATGCGCGCTCTACGACTTCTTGTGCTATTTCAACCGTCAAGACCTGTTTGAGAACTCCGAATACCATACGCTGAGTGGCTTGATTCTCCAGCAATTGCAGCACATTCCCACCAGCGGGGAAACCTTGCAATGGAACGGATTCACGTTCGAGATAGTGGACATGGACGGCGCACGCATCGACAAGGTGCTGGTTAAGACAATTGACAATTAATAATTAACGATTAATAATTGGGGATGGGACGCTGTGGGAAAAGGAAATCTAATTGTCAGTTGTCAGTTGTCAATTGTCAATTGAAGAGCTTCTTTTTGCTTGCTATCTGCTTGTTGATGCAGGTGGCAGAGGTTTTTCCGCACCATCATCATTCCGACTATTTTTGCTTGCATCCCGATTTGGAGGTGTGTGCCGAAGGAACATCGTGTGCCGACCGTATGCACCACGAGGGCGATGGAGACCGCCATACGTGTACGGCAGGATGCATTACGCATTTCCAGTGCGCTACTCCCGACCAGCATCGGGACACGCTGGCTCCCGACTATACATTTTATTCTATTCTTTATACTTTCACGTATCTGTTGCACTTGGTGTACATGCCCGAAACGGCTTTGCTTTCCGACGGGATGTACATCGAGAACCTGCACACGCAGGATGTAGCCTGCAATACGGGCTTGCGTGCTCCCCCTGTTTGCTGATTTTATTATAGTAGAACAAATGCAACTTAGTTGCCTTAGGGATGCGGTATCTTTGCCGCGTAAAAACAAACGGATAAAATCAGAAACAGATATGAACAGAACAAAAAGTTTATGGATGGGAGCCTTTGCCTTGCTGGCACTGGCTTCGTGTGGGGGAGGAGAGAAGCACGCCCACGGACACGAGGAAGAAACACATCAGGAGGAAGCCGCACACGGAGCTTCGGGAGAGATTGTATTGGCTCCGGAGAAAGCGAAGGCGGCAGGAGTGAAAGTAGAAACCGTAAAGGCAGGCACGTTCCGCCAAGTTATCCCTGCCAGCGGACAGATACTTGCCGTGCAGGGCGATGAGGCGGCGGTAGTGGCAAGTACGGCGGGAGTCGTCTCGTTTGTGCGCCCGCTTACGGAAGGCATGCGTGTAGCAGCCGGAAATGCCGTGCTGAACGTGTCGGGAAGTCGTATTCAGGACGGGGATGCCGTCAACCGTGCACGCATCGCTTACGAAACCGCCAAGGACGAATACGAACGTGCCTCTAAACTGGTAGATAGCCAGATAGTTTCGAGAAAAGACTTCAATGTGCTGAAAGAAGCTTATGAAAATGCCCGTGTTGCTTACGAGGCTCTTTCGCCCAGCCATGACGGAAAGGGCGTATCGGTGCAGGCACCCATTTCGGGCTATGTGAAGTCTTGCCTGGTGAAAGAGGGGGATTATGTGACCGTAGGCCAGCCCTTGCTGACGATTACCCAGACACGCCGGTTGAGGTTGCGTGCCGATGTATCGGAGCGTTATTATCCGGCATTGCGCAGGGTGTCTTCCGCCAATTTCCGCACTTCGTATGATGACCGTGTCTATCGGCTCGATTCGCTGGGCGGACGTCTGCTTTCGTATGGCAAGTCTACCGGCGACACTTCTTATTATATCCCCGTAACATTTGAGTTTGACAACCGTGGCGAGATGCTTCCCGGAGCCTTTGTCGAAGTCTGGCTATTGTCGGACGGGCGTGAAGGGGTGATTAGTGTCCCTCTTTCGGCACTTACCGAAGAACAGGGCGTAAAGTTCGTTTACGTGCAGATGGATGACGAGTGTTATCGGAAACAAGAGGTAAAGACGGGGCTGGACGACGGCACGCATGTAGAAATCCTTTCGGGACTGAAAGAAGGCGACCGGCTGGTGACTGAAGGTGCCATTCATGTGAAACTGGCTTCGGCAAGCAATGCCATCCCCGCACATACGCACAATCATTGATTTTATTTTTACTACCACAGATTACACAGATTTTAATTAACAATTAATAATTAATAGTGAATCTGTGTAATCTGTGGTGAGGCTAAAAACATAACAAATTTTTTTATGCTGAACAAAATCATTCATTTTTCATTGCAGAACCGCTTGCTGGTATTAGTGGCATCGGTGCTTCTGCTCATAGGGGGAACCTACACCGCTTTCCATACCGAGGTGGATGTGTTCCCCGACTTGAACGCGCCCACGGTGGTGGTGATGACCGAAGCCGGGGGAATGGCGGCAGAAGAAGTGGAACAACTCGTCACCTTCCCCATCGAGACCGCGGTCAACGGTGCTACAGGTGTACGCCGGGTGCGCTCTTCTTCTACCACCGGTTTCTCGGTGGTATGGGTAGAGTTCGACTGGGATACCGATATCTACCTTGCCCGCCAGATTGTATCCGAAAAACTTGCTACGGTGGGCGAGAGCCTGCCTGAGAATGTGGGCAATCCTACACTGGGCCCCCAGTCGTCCATTCTGGGTGAACTGCTGATTGTAGGGCTTACCGCCGACAGCACTTCGATGCTCGACCTGCGTACGCTTGCCGACTGGACCATCCGCCCGCGCCTGCTCTCTACCGGAGGCGTGGCACAGGTGGCGGTATTGGGAGGCGATATCAAAGAATACCAGATTCTGCTTCATCCCGAGCGGATGAAACATTACGGCGTTACGCTGGGCGAGGTGATGGAAGTGACCCGCGGGATGAACCAGAATACCAACGGAGGTGTCATTTATGAATATGGCAACGAGTATATTGTGCGCGGAGTGGTGTCTACCGAAGATGTACAGGAAATGGCACGTGCGGTGATTAAGACCGCAGGAGGTGTTCCCATTGTGCTGGAAGATGTGGCGGATGTGCGCATCGGTGCCCAGCAGCCCAAGCTGGGACTGGCATCGGAGAAAGGGAAACCTGCCGTACTGATTACCGTGACCAAGCAACCCAATACGGGTACCATCGAACTGACCGAAAAGCTGGAAGCCGCCCTGAAAGACCTGCAAAAGAACCTTCCGCCCGATGTGCGTGTGTCTACCGATACGTTCCGCCAGTCACGCTTTATCGAGAGTTCCATCAGCAACGTGCAGCATTCGCTCTACGAAGGGGCGATATTCGTAGTTATCGTGCTCTTCCTTTTCCTTGCCAATGTGCGCACCACGCTGATTTCGCTCGTTACGCTTCCCTTGTCTTTGGTGGTAGCTGTTTTGGTGTTGCATTACATGGGGCTGAGCATCAACACCATGAGTCTGGGCGGTATGGCGATAGCCATCGGTTCGCTGGTAGACGATGCCATCGTAGACGTGGAGAATGTATGGAAGCATTTGCGCCAGAACCGGATGCTCCCGGAAGGCGAACGCCGCCCCGTGCGCGAAGTGGTGTTCAATGCCTCGCGCGAGGTGCGTATGCCCATTCTCAACTCTACGTTGATTATCATTGTGAGCTTCGTTCCCCTGTTCTTCCTGAGTGGCATGGAGGGGCGGATGCTGGTGCCGTTGGGCATCGCTTTCATCGTAGCCTTGTTTGCTTCTACGGTGGTGGCACTTACCCTTACGCCGGTACTTTGCAGTTATTTGCTGGGAGGCGGAAAGAAGGAAGGATTGCCTCGCGAAGCTTTCCTTGCCGTGTGGCTCCGTACGTATTACGCACGGGCACTGGAGTGGGCATTGGCTCACAAGCGGAGCGTACTGACGGGTACCGTTGCTCTTTTTGTGGTGGCACTGGGCTTGTTCTTTACCTTGGGACACAGCTTTCTGCCCTCGTTCAACGAAGGTTCGTTCACCATCAATGTCAGTTCCTTGCCGGGTATTTCGTTGGAAGAGTCCGACAAGATAGGGCGGCAGGCAGAGGAAATCCTGCTTTCCATTCCCGAAATACAGACCGTGGCACGCAAGACGGGGCGTGCCGAGCTGGACGAGCATGCGCTGGGCGTAAATGTCTCCGAGCTGGAAGCTCCCTTCGAACTGAAAGACCGCTCGCACCGGGAATTGCTCGACGAGGTACGCCGCAAGCTTTCGGTCATTACCGGAGCCAATATCGAGATAGGCCAGCCCATCAGCCACCGCATCGATGCCATGCTGAGCGGCACGCAGGCGAGTATCGCCATCAAGCTCTTCGGGGATGACCTGAACCGTATGTTCGCTTTGGGAAATCAGATTAAGGATGCCGTGAAAGACGTAGAGGGCATTGCCGACCTGAACGTGGAGCAACAGATTGAGCGTCCGGAACTGAAAATCGTCCCCCGGCGTGAAATGTTGGCGAAGTACGGCATCTCGCTGGCACAGTTCAATGAGTTTGTCACGGTGAATATGGCGGGCGAGACCGTGTCGCAAGTGTACGATAACGGCAAGGCATTCAATCTTGTGGTGCGTGCCAGCGAAGACAACCGTGGCTCTATCGAGCGCATCCGTGACCTGATGATAGACGATGCCGAAGGACGGAAAGTGCCCTTGAGCTATGTGGCGGATGTGGTGTCGTCAATGGGTCCCAACACCATCAACCGGGAGAACGTGAAACGTAAAATCGTCATCTCCGCCAATACCAGCGG
>ULRH01005953.1_pt1 | contig 25025 bp, 26 predicted proteins | sample 1955271 | NCBI WGS metagenome assembly ULRH01 (sample SAMEA4835677, study PRJEB28245) | human gut metagenome | biome: gut microbiome; material: fecal sample | place: Denmark | collected 2008 | reverse complement strand
CCCTTCTCGTGCCAAGGAGAGCCGCCACAAAGTGTTCTTTTATGTCGGACACCAATTTTTCAGATTTTTAAAGGATGTCAAAATGAACTAGAAGAAGGTGAGGCGAACTTGGTTAAAAATCCATTTTATAAACAAAATAAAGGGCGTTTACCGAGTGACCCACCAAACTATCTAGGACAGGTAGCCAGGGAGGTTTGGCGCAAAGTCGTTCCGTTTTTAGAAGGAACAGGCAAGGTCGAGCGCATAGATACATTCTTGGTGGAATCCTACTGCACTAACTACGAAATTTACAAGCTGGCTTATGAAGATATCAAGCTAAACGGCATCCAGCAGGAAATCAAAAAGCTTGTACAGGCGCAGGGAAGCGGTGAGATTTTAGGCGAGCAGTCGCTTGGCTTTAAAAAGAATCCAGCAGTTGCAACGATGAAGGATGCAACAACTACGCTGAATCAGATAGCCATGCAACTAGGTCTTACGCCAAAAGGCAGGGCAGAGTTGCTGACGATTGCTGATAGTAGCAAACCTGAAAAATCGACTGCTGAAATGATGCAGGACTTTTTAAACAGTTAAAAAGATGAGGAATTTATTTCCCCATCTCTTTTTATTAGAAGGGGGGTGATTTAAAAAGTGGAAACTAAACAAATAACGAATAAAACAATAACAAAGATTTATCAAGATAGCGACTTTTCGGAAGTTAGAGAAAAATATCAAGACCCAGGGACTAAATACGCTTTTTCTGTTCTGGACGGCAAAACACAAGCTGGTTACATGATGCAACTTGCTTGCTTACGGCATTTACGGGATTTAAGACATCAAGGGAAGCCTGATTTTCCTTACAACTATGACTTGGCTGAAGCTGGTAAAGTGTTGAAGTTTGCTAAAATTTGTCCAAACGTAGACACGGGACAGCCTACAGCGCTTATGCCGTGGCAAGAGTTTTTACTTAGTCAATCTTTTGGCTGGCGCAATGAAACGGGTGGCAAACGCTTTTCGCAGGTCATTGTATCTGTTGGTCGTAGTCAAGGGAAAACATACATACAAGCTATTTCTATGTGCTTCTCATTCCTTTTTGAAAGCCTCGGACTGTCTAACCAAGACTATTTGGTAAGCTCAATCAACTTTAAGCAGACCATGAAGCTCATGGGCTATATTAAGAATATGCTTAAACAGATAATCACCAAAGAACCTTTTAAGTCTCTAGCTGAAGAGTTGGACTTATCTATCCAGTCAGAACAAGTCATTATGAGAACGAATAACAACGTTTTAAGGGCTATATCTTCCGAAAGCGGTAACTATGATGGATTCCACTTTACTTGACCAATGCGATTATGGATGAGTCGGGTGATTTGAAAGACCGAACGAGCATTTCTAAAATCGTTTCTGGGCAGGTTAAAATTCCAAACCGACAATTTATTCAAATTTCCACTGCCTATCCAAACCCCACTTCGCCATTAAGACACGATGAACGGATGATGCAAGGGATTATGGAGCGTGACGACAGGGCTGGTGATACTCAATTGTGCCTCGTTTGGTCGCAGGATAGCATAGATGAGATTTATATGCCTGAAACATGGAGCAAGTCGAACCCCTTATTAGACCTTGAAAGCGAACACGATACGCTTTTAAAAGGTCTTATGGATAAGAGAGACGCTGACCTTTTATCTGGAAACATCAACGATTTTATAATCAAGAATATGAACCTTTGGGGCGAACAAGATGAAAACAGCTTCTTAAAGCTGGAAGACATCGAGCGCTCGGTCATTTCTGATTTTGATATACGTGGCAGGCGTGCTTATGTTGGGCTTGATGCCTCAATGTTTAGCGATAATACGGCGATTGGTTTCGTTTACCCCTACGTTGCTGAAGATGGTAGCCAGAAATGGCATGTCGAACAACACAGTTTCATCCCTTGGCAACAAGCAGGGTCGTTAGAAGCTAAAATGAAGCAAGATGGTGTTAACTATCGAGACTTGGAAACTAAGGGTTTTTGTACAATTACAAGCCATCCACAAGGTTTAATCAATCCAGAGGAAGTCTACCGTTGGTTTTGCGACTATGTAGAAGACAATCAGCTTGATGTTTTGTTTTTTGGATATGACGCTATGGGGGTTTCAAAGCTTATCAAGGCCTTGGAATCTAACACGAGCTTTCCGCTCATGCCGATTAGACAACGTACAAGCGAATTGAAAGACCCGACAAAGTTCCTTCAAACGCTCTTTATCGAAGGTAATATCACCCGTTTGGATGATGAAATCATGCGTAAAGCCTTGATAAATGCGGTAATTAAAGAAGATAACATCGGTATTCAAGTCGACAAAATGAAATCGACCTATAAAATTGACGTTGTGGACGCTCTTATCGATGCATTATATGATGGCATGTATGCTTTTGAAGACTACGCTATCACTAATAATCCAACGTGGAAGGTAGAACACATGAGTCAAGAGGCCGTTCTAAACTGGTTGAAAAACCCAGATAGTGGGCTATTAGAGGAGTATTAAGACATGATTTTGAAGTTTTTTAAGGCAATTTGGGCTATTTTTGACATTTTGATGTTCATTTTAGCTGCAATTTCGCTTAATTTAACGACTTACAACCTCGGTTACGTGTGGTTTGGTGTCAGCATGACCATTACATTCGTATTAGCAGGTTTAATTAGTGAGCTAGCCGCTAAAAAAGGCTAGAAAGGAGGTGATAATAATTGCCGATATTTAATTTAGCAACCGAAAGCCCACCGAGTAACCAAGGGGGCTTTTTTGATATCACTGATCCAGAGTTTTTAGCTACCTTGAATGGTAGTGAGTGGGTTTCAGCCGAAACCGCTCTTAAAAACTCGGACCTATTCTCTATTATCAGCCAGTTATCTAACGACCTTGCAACCGCTAAACTTACAACCAGCCGAAAACAAATGCAAGGCATCGTAGATAACCCGTCAAACAATGCTAACCGCTTTAACTTTTACCAGTCTATCTTTGCTCAAATGCTTTTGGGTGGGGAAGCCTTTGCATATCGCTGGCGTAATGATAACGGCCGTGATATGAAGTGGGAGTATCTAAGACCATCTCAAGTCTCTTTTAACCGATTGGACAATCAGAATGGTCTCTATTACAACATCACATTCGATGACCCACGCATACCGCCAAAACAACATGTACCGCAAAGCGACATCTTACACTTCAGACTGCTATCTGTAGACGGTGGTCTGACAAGCGTAAGTCCGTTGATGGCTCTTGGTAGAGAATTGGACATTCAAAAGGCTAGTGATAAGCTAACGCTTAATTCTCTTAAGAACGCCCTCAATGCCAATGGTATTTTGAAGATTAAGGGCGGTGGTTTGCTCGATTTCAAAACCAAGGTCTCACGTTCACGACAAGCAATGAAGCAAATGCAAGGCGGTCCGTTGGTACTGGATGATTTGGAGGATTTTACACCTCTTGAAATCAAATCCAACGTGGCCCAACTACTTAAGCAAGCGGACTGGACGACCGGACAATTTGCGAAAGTTTACGGTATCCCAGAGAACGTTGTCGGTGGACAAGGCGACCAACAATCTTCACTAGAAATGAGCTCTAATGTGTACTCTAAAGCAGTCGCACGCTACTTAAGGCCATTTCTTAGTGAGTTGTCTCAAAAACTTTCATGCGATGTGGATGCGGATATTTTCCCAGCGGTTGATCCGACTGGTGCTAACTATATCAGCCGTATCAATAGCATGGTCAAAAGCGGCACACTCGCACAAAATCAAGGCTTGTATATTTTGCAACAAGCCGAGATTTTGCCTAAAGAGTTGCCAGAGGGTAAGAACCCTAACCGAACCATATTGAAAGGAGGTGAGACAAATGGGCAAGATTGACATTAAAGGCGATATTGTAAGTGATGATGCTGGGGCTTTTTACGAATACTTTGGCATGTCTAGTACCTATCCAAAACTGGTACAAGATGCCATTGCTAACGATGAAGACGAAGAAATCACGCTTAATATAGCGTCTAATGGTGGTGATGTGTTTGCAGCAAGCGAAATTTATACAATGCTTAAGGCTAGTGGCAAGCGTATTGTGGTTAATGTGCAAGGGCTTGCGGCTAGTGCTGCAAGTGTCATTTCTATGGCAGGCGATACCGTGCGTATCAGTCCAACGGCACATATCATGATTCACAAGGCATCCACTGGCATCGTTGGTAATAGCGACGACCTAGAGCATCAATCAGCGGTGCTTAATAGCATCGATGAATCCATTGCTTTGGCTTATGAAATGAAGACTGGTCTTAAACAACCAGAGTTACTAGATCTTATGGCTAAAGAAACATGGCTTAATGCGAAAACTGCCGTTGATAAAGGCTTTGCGGATGAAATCATGTTCTTCAATAATGATGAAGAAGAAATCATGGTTACCAATGCCGTACATCAACTACCAAGCAAATCAGCAATCACTAAATTTAAGAATATGATTGCAACACCTAAAACCAATACATTGCGTGAGCAGAAATTGGCTATTTTACTTGAAAAATGAAAGGAAGATGATTGATGAAAACATCAAATGAATTGCATGACCTTTGGGTTGCACAAGGCGACAAGGTCGAAAACTTGAATGAAAAACTTAACGTAGCTATGCTTGATGATTCAGTTACCGCTGAAGAGTTGCAAGCTATCAAAAACGAACGTGACACTGCTAAAGTGAAGCGTGACTTGTTTAAGGAGCAATACACTGAAGCTCGTGCTAGTGAAGTCGCTAACATGACTGAAGAAGAAAAACAACCATTGACTGAAAACGAAGAAGAAGTTAAAGCTAACTTTGTCAAAGACTTTAAAAATCTCGTTCGTGGTCGCTACCAAAACTTGCTTGATTCTAAAACAGACGCATCTGGTTCTGACGCTGGCTTGACTATCCCTCAAGATATTCGTACAGCTATCAATACATTGGTTCGTCAATACGATTCATTGCAAGAGTACGTTAACGTTGAAAACGTAACTACTCTTACTGGTTCTCGTGTTTATGAGAAATGGGCTGAAATTACTGGTCTTTCTAAACTCGATGATGAAGCTGGACAAATCGGTGCTAACGACGATCCTAAACTTTCTCTTATCCGCTACGCTATCAAACGCTACGCTGGTATCTCAACAGTAACTAACAGTTTGCTTGCTGATTCTGCTGAAAACATCCTTGCTTGGTTGTCTGGCTGGATTGCTAAGAAAGTTGTTGTTACTCGCAACAAAGCTATCTTGGATGTTATCGCTACACTCCCAACTAAACCAACATTGGCTAAATGGGATGATATCATTGACTTGGAAGCTAAAGTTGACCCTGCAATCAAACAGACTTCATTCTTCTTGACTAACACTTCAGGCTTCACTGCCCTTAAGAAAGTTAAGAACGCTATGGGTGATTACCTCATGGAACGTGATGTGAAATCACCAACTGGATACTCAATCGATGGTTTCGCAGTTAAAGAAGTTTCTGACCGCTGGCTTGCTAACGGTACCGGTGGAGCTATGCCACTTTACTTTGGTGACTTGAAACAAGCGGTAACATTGTTTGATCGTCAACACTTGTCATTGCTCTCTACTAATATTGGTGGTGGAGCATTTGAAACTGACACTACCAAAGTACGTGTGATTGACCGCTTCGATGTTGTTAAAACGGATGAAGAAGCGTTTGTGCCAGCGTCATTCAAAGCTATCGCTGACCAAAAAGCTAATCTTACTACTGGAGCTTAATTAGGAGGTAAGTAATGAGTGTATCTAAGGAAACTATCATGCAGACCCTCAATCTGGATGAGACAGACGACACTGCACTCATTCCAGCTTACATTGAATCGGCTCAACAGTACATTATCAATGCAGTCGGTAGTGATCAGAAATTCTACGACCTTGAAAGTGTGGAATCTTTGTTTGACACGGCTGTAATAGCCCTCACAAGCTCTTATTTCACTTATAGAGTAGCTTTGACTGACACGGTGACTTATCCGATTAACCTAACTTTAAATAGCATAATCGGGCAATTAAGGGGCTTATACGCAACGTATAGTGAAGAAAGAGGTGACTAATGCCTAAAGTTAGATATTTACCCTCAGACTTTCGCTTTAAAGCTGATTTTGGCACATACCAAAGCACCCCTAACAAGTTTACGGGTGTGAGCGTGCCAAAGTTTGTGAAACAGTTTACGCTGCACTATAAGCCACACACTCGCACGCTCAATCAAGAGTATCTTGCCCAACAGAATGGCGAAAGCGATACACGAGTGATTGTTATTCGTCATAATGCTAAAGTTGTCGAAGGTCAAGTTGCCGTCCTAAATGGCACTCAGTATGATATTGTGCGCGTGAGTCCAAATGAAAACTTTGGGCTTAATCGCTACGACTTTCTGACATTGCGGAAGCACAAGAAAGTTGGGTGATAGCTTATGGTAGGGCTTGATGAAGCACTAGAGGGCTGGCTTGAAACAGTAGCTAGCATTGGTAATTTAACACCAGCGGAACAAGCGAAAATTACCACTGCTGGTGCGAAAGTGTTTCAAAAGGAACTGGAAGAAGTTACTAGGGAGAAACACTACTCAAATAAAAAAGATTTGAAGTATGGACACATGGCTGACGGTTTATCTGTCCAATCCACTAATGCGGACGGCAGAAAGAACGGTGTGGCAACCGTAGGCTGGAAAAACAACTACCACGCTCAAAATGCCAGACGATTAAATGACGGCACCAAGAAATACCGTGCTGATCATTTTGTTACCAATGTCCAAAACGATAGCGCTGTTCAAAGAAAGGTGCTATTAGCAGAAAAAGAGGAATATGAGAAACTCATTCGAAGAAAAGGAAGGAAGTGATTAAGTGTTAGCAACCGTAAAACTAAAAGAGCTAATTGACGGCAAAGAATTTGGTGAAATAAGCGAATTATACGCAAACAACTTGCCTAAAGAACTCGAAGAAAATACCGATAAGACAATCGTTTTGCTCACCGAAAGCAATCCATCCCTTGATTTGAGTGGGAATAATACCTTTTTCGGAAAAACGGATAGAGTGGAAGTCCAGATTTTTTACAAAGCTGACATTGATTTTGATATCGAAGCCTTTGAAATGGAATTACTGAAATTCCTAAAATCTGAACACTACTCAATTACAGATATGAGAGAACATAGCATAGACCCCGATACGTTACAACTTACGGCGGTCTTTTTTGTTGCCCTCGATAAATTAATTTAACAAAGGAGAAATTACTATATGGCAATTGTAGGTTTGAAAATGGTTCGACTTGCTTTGGTTGACCCTAAAACCCAAAAACTACTTAAAGGTGCTGACGGCCTTTCAACAGACGGCGTGATTGAAGTTGATTCAGCTATGCTTGGTACTCGTACCGCTAATATTTCCAACTTGGAAGGTCAAGCAACTAAAATTCCTGGGAACAACTCAGTACAAGACGTAATGATTGCGCCTGGATCACCAACAGTGGCGTTTGACTTCAATAACCTTGACTTTGAAATCAAACAAAAAATACTTGGTTTTAAACCGGATGGCAAGGGTGGTTACGTGATGGATGGCGAGAAACCTCACACAGCGGTATTGATTGAATCTGAAACGCTTGACCGCAAACACTCAGTATTCTTTGGCTTCGCTAACGGTATCATGCAAGAATCAACTCAAAACGTTGCTACGGATACTGATACTGCTCAAACTCGCCAAGACGACAACATGACATTTAACGCTTTGTCAGCGACTGCGTTCGGCGGTGAGCCTTACAAGAAATACTATTCTGGTGCATCTACGTTTGATAAAACTAACATGTTTAAAGAAGTCTTCGGGGGCTATGCCCTTCCTGCCGTTTCAAACAGCATTTAATAATTCGCAAGAGGTCGGGCTCATGGCCTGACCTCTATTTTGTGTTAAAGGAGTAAAGATAAATGGAAATCAAAACTATTAAAATCCCAGAAATCAGTAAAAAGGCATTTGAAGTAGCTACGAGCAACCGCAATGTCTTGCGTATGCACGAGTACCAACTCGCCGTGCTCAAAATTAGCGACACTGTCGAAGAAGGCGACACGCAAGAGCAAGCGCAAGCGAGCTTCACAATCCTCAAAGAAATGCTTAGTTTTATCCGTGCTGTCCTCAAGTTGGATGATGAAGCCTATGACAAATTGCTTGATTTGGACAATGAACGTACACAAGAAATTGCCGAGAAATTGGTGGGCTATATGTACGGATTGACAGACGAACAGCTTGAAAACGCCGCTGGTGAAACTGACCCAAAAGACTAAAATCTAAAGGCGAACAGATTTTTGATTTAGAAAATCGCATTGAAGATTTAAAAATCATTGCTAAGAAATCAATCCAAGGCTTTGGGTGGACACTAGATCAGTATTACGACACTGACTATTACGAGCTAATGAAAATCTTAAATGCCAAAGAGGAAGAAGATAGAATGGTTGACCCAACATCTTTACTCTAATTTTTAAGGAAAGGAGGAAAAATAATACATGGCAAAAGTACAAGCTACCATGTCCACGGAAATCGCCTTAGACACGCTACAAGCTGCCAATTCGATTAAACGATTAACTCAGTTAGTCAATAGCTCTACTAACGCATGGAAGGCACAAGAAAGCCAAATGCGTAGTGCTGGGGACTATTTGGGAGCAGCACAAGCTAAGTACGACGGTTTGGGTAACGCTATCCAAAACCAACAACACAAGATTGAGAAACTGAAACAAGAGCAATCTCAATTGAAAGGTAGTACCGCTGAAACTGCCGAACAGTACCTTAAGTACCAACAACAGATTGACCAAGCGACTACTCGTTTAGCATCGTTGGAAAATCAACAAAGGCAAGCTAAGAATAGCCTAGATTATCAAAAATCTGGTTTGGCAGAACTTCAAAAGGAATACAAAGCCCAAAACGAAGCGTCTGAAACTTATGTCAAGCGTTTAAAAGCCGAAGGCAAAGAGGACGAAGCAAGGCAAGAGCAACTCAAGCAATACAAGGGTTCGATTACTAACTTAAATAAGCAGTACGAGACCCAAAAAGAAATGCTTGAGCGTGTGGCAAAACAGTCCGGAAGAACAAGCGATGAATACCGCAAGCAAAAGCAACGCCTAGATGAAACAGCAACAAGCCTAGCACACACTAGAAACGCTGCCGATAAGTTGAATGATGAGATTGAGCAAAGTCAACGTTCTAGCACGTTCATTGGTCGCTTAAAAGATAGTTTTAAACGTTTGGGTAGTGAAGTCAGTGAGACTGAAACGAAAACCTCACGCTTAAAGGGTATCTTCGGGGCTACGTTCGCAGCTAACTTGATCAGTAACGGTTTCCAAAATGCATTGGGAGCTATTAAGGGCAAGTTTGACGAAATCGCCCAATCAAGCGCCGAATACGTTAAATATCAACAAACCATGAATGCCACTTGGTTAACACTTACCGGTAATGCTGAAGAAGGTAAGAAAATGGTCGATATGACCAACCAAATGGCACAAGCAGCGGCTAACTCAACCGAAATGGTTGACGGTATGAACCAAAAATTCTATGCCGTTACCCACAACACCGAGTTAACTAAGCAACAAACACAAGCCATTCTTACCTTGCAAGATGCGTTTGGTCAGACCGATGCAGCCGTTGAGAATTTTGCTACTCAGTGGGCTCAAATGATTGCCAATGGTAAGGTCCAAGGGCAAGACATGATGTCTATTATCAATGTCTTCCCCGAAATGAAGAACCAGCTTAAAGAAGTTGCTGCACAAGAATTGGGCATTGCAGACATGACCGCAGATAAATATGCCGAATTGCAGAAAGATGGCAAAATCACTGCTGAAATGGCGCAGAAAGCCTTGTTTGAGTTGCAAGACAAATACAAGGATGCGACAGCTAACTTCTCGACTACTATCGGTGGTCTTGAAAGGACTATCCAGTCTCGTATGCCAGCGGTGGTCGCTGCCTTTCGTGACCCAATCGATAAAATGAAAAACCCATTCTTGCAACAGATTGGGAATTGGGTTGCTGATCCTAACACTGAAACGAAATTCAAGGATTTAGGGGAGCATGTTTCCAAAGGTCTAGGGACTATCATGGACGCATTCTCTAAAGTGTTTAACCTTGGAAATGGTACAGATAAACTTAATGGCTTAATGGACGGTCTCAATAAGTTTGTCGATAATCTAAGTAAGAGCATTGCTAACAACGCCCCTAAGATTGTAGCTTTCTTCAAAGAGGTTAAAGATAGTTTAGGTTCGGTGTTTAGCATTGGTAAAGACTTTGCTAGCGGCGTTTGGGAAACTGCCGTAGGCATGATTAAAGGTGTTGCCGAAGCGCTTAACCTCATGACCGGAAACGGTAAGAAGGCTAAAGGGCCAGTCACATCACTATCTAAGGCATTAGGCGACATTGCAAAACATAAGACGGCTATTAAAACAGTCGGTTCTTTGTTTGCTGCCTACTTTGTGGGTTCTAAAGTAGCTTCAGGAGTGATGAAAGTTGCGAAAGCTATTAACGTGATGAAAAATTCAACGATAGCTATGACTGTCGCCCAAAAAGCTATGGCTGCCGCTCAAAAAATTGCGACGGGGGTGCAAGTAGCATTGAACGCAGCAATGGCAGCAAATCCCATCGGGTTAATCGCTGTTGCGATAGCAGCGGCTATCACTGCTTTGGTATTGCTTTACAAGCACAATAAGAAATTCAAGGCCTTTGTAGATGGCATGTTTAACGCTGCCAAAAAAGCCTTTGACAAGATTTTCAAAGTTACCAAAGAAATCTTTGGTAAAATCATTGATTTCTTTAAAAAGGACTGGAAACAAGTCCTTTTATTTATTGCCAATCCAATCGCTGGAGCTTTCGCTTTAATTTACAAGCATAATAAGAAATTCAAGAAATTCGTTGATGGTATTGTTAAAACTCTAAAAGATGGATTTTCTAATGCTGGTAAATGGCTTGGTAAGACATGGGATGGCATGAAGAAGACTTGGACTGGTGCGATGGATTCAATGACCAAGAGCATCAAGAAAGGCTTTGAAAAGACCAAGACTTACTTCACTGGTGGTGAAAAAGGTATTAAAGCCTTTACTAACACCGCTAAGAAACTGCTTGTAATCTCAAATCCGGTAGTTGCTGGGTTTAAGTTGATGTATGAGCATAACAAACCATTTAAGAAGTTTGTTGATAGCACCGTTGATCATGTCAAAGATATGGCTAAAGGCGTTGCAAAACACATGACTAATCTTAAAAAAGACTGGTCTGATAAGTGGGACAACGTTAAGAAATTCGCATCGAAAACATGGGAAGGTATCAAGGGTAATGCTACGGAAGCCATGACTGCCCTTGGTAAAGACATCGACAAACACCACAAAGGTATCAATAAGAATTGGTTTGATGGTTGGGAAAACTCTAAGAAATTCCTATCTAAAAAATGGGATGAAATCGGAGCGTTAACACAAGAAAAATTCGGTGTTAATATTACCAAACTAATCACGGATGCCTTAACCAACATTGCTAAATTCTTCAAGGATACATGGGATAACGTGAAAAAAGGTTTCGGCGAGATGTGGGATGGCATGAAGAAACTTGCCGGTGATGGTATTAATGCTGTCATTGCCTTGCCTAACGCTGGTATTGATGGTATCAACAAACTGATTTCTGATTTTGGCGGTAGCAAAGAGGCTATTTCTAAAATTCCTAAAGTTAAGTTTGCCGGTGGTACTGGTATGTTTAGCTCATACCGAAACCCAATTACTAAACCTACACTAGCTACCCTCAATGACGGCTACGATAGCCCAGAAACCAACAACCAAGAAATGGTAATCTTGCCGAATGGTAAGTCATTCTTGCCACAAGGTCGAAACGTTGAATACCTCTTGCCAGCTGGTTCGGAAGTTATCAATGCTAGCGAATTAGCAATGCTCATGGGTGTTGAACGTGGAGCCTTTGCAAAGGGTACTGGATTCTGGTCTAAAATCTGGGATACGGCTACTAATGTGGCTGGCTCAGTGTGGGACACAATGAAAAACGGTGTTGACAAGTTCATGAAAATGATTGAGTTTGTCGGAGATGTCGTTAAAGACCCAGTCGGATCATTGGCTAAGAAATTCAGTCCTAATGCTGATAAATTGGCTGGTGTGTTTAACCCCCTCGGTAATGCTTTGTATAAGAAACCAGTCGAAGAAGCTAAGAACTGGTGGAAAGAACTTTGGTCAATGGCCAGTGCCTCAATGGATGAAGGCACGGTGGCAATGGGTGCTAAAGGTGATGACTACCGATTCAAAGACAAGGCTAAAGACGCTGGTGCTGACCCGTGGGGTTACTTCTATCGTGAATGTGTGTCATTCGTTGCTAGCCGTTTGGCTAACCTTGGTGTTAAGCCTAGTCTATTTAGTCACCTCGGTAATGGTAACCAATGGATATCTGCTAGTGTGCCACACTTAAGTAGACCTAAACCGGGAACGGTAGCCGTCTACACTGGTGGGCCAGTATCAAGCAACCACGTTGACTTTGTAACGGCCGTGCATGGCGATACTTACGACGGGGAAGAATACAACTACGGTGGTAACGGTCAGTATCACCAATACGCCGGCCGTCATATCTCTAACGCTGCTACCTTCCTTGATTTCGGGGTGCGTGATAGTGGTGGCGGTGGTGAAGACAATAGCAAACCACTTAAGGACCGCAATAGCCCACTTCAAACCTTGATTAAACGCCAAGTTGGTGGCATGTTCGATTGGATTAAGAAAACCCTTGGTCCGTTGCTCAGTCCTGCCGGTGGTGGTGAAGATGGCCCTCAAGGTACGGGAGTGGCAAGATGGCGTGATTCGGTTGTTCGTGCGTTGAAAGCAAACGACATCGAACCGACTGATTTCCGTGTATCTAAGATTTTGGCAACCATTCAGCGTGAATCTGGTGGTGACCCTAACGTACAAAACAACTGGGATATCAATGCTATCAACGGTACACCATCCATTGGTTTGATGCAGACCATTGGCCCAACATTTAACGCTTACAAACACCCAGGACACAACAATATCCGTAATGGTTATGATAACTTGCTTGCTGCAATCAACTACATCAAGCATCGTTATGGTACATCGGATGCAGCCTTTAACCGTGTCGCAGCCTATGGTTATGCTAACGGTGGTCTAGTCCATAAAAACGGTGTTTATGAGCTGGCTGAAGGCGATATGCCAGAATATGTTATTCCAACGGATATCGCCAAACGTGGAAGAGCGTGGCAACTCCTTACTGAAGCAGTGGCACGTTTCGCCGGCGATGCCCCACAAGGCAACCACGATAACGCTTCAGACCGTGAGCGTGTTTCTGTTCTCGAAGATAAATTAGATGTCATGATTGGCTTGCTAAGCCAATTAGTAACCAACGGCTCTAATCCAATCGAGATCAGAAACGTCATTGACGGAAGAAGTGTGTCAAACGGTCTCGCACCGTTTATGACAAAAGCAACAAACGATTACGAACGCAGACAAGCGTTGCTAGGAGGTAGCATTATTTGATAGGAATGTCAGTAACTTATGACGGTAAGAACTTAACCGAATTATTCAATGAGGGGAAAGGGCGTACCGTTCCAGTGGATGTCACTAAAAACGTGGCATCTAACTTCAATAACAACTATCAAGACCAAGGGCGTAGGCGTTATGGTCAGCAATTCCTATATAGCACCTTGTCAGTCAAACAGATTCAAGTATTGTTTACCCTCGTAGGCAACTACGACTACTTTAATACTATTGCTGAAACGCTAGGTGGGTATCTCAACGTAGACAAGCCTAAACCTTTGATTTTTGGTGATGAGCCTAACAAGGTTTGGGAAGCTATTCCGTCTGGTCAAGCGTCGCTAGCAGTAGATAAGAATACCGCACCTATCACCGCAACAGTAACGGTCACGTTCGATGTTCCGAAAAGCTACGGTGAGAACAAGGCACAAGCCCTAGTAAGTAGCGACGGTGAAACGAAATACGGCAGTATTAAGAAGGTCTCTACTGGTCATTACAAGGCTACGCTGAAAAACTTTGGTACGGCTGAAACTTACCCAGATATTAAGCTGAAATTTAACTCAGATAATGGCTGGGTTGGGATTGTGAAGTCTTCTAGCGAAAGCTATGAGATCGGCAATCCAAATGAAGCTGATATGCAAGATGTCAAACGTTCTGAAATATTGCTAGATTATCGAGATGAAACTGGGATACAGAAAGGCTTTGCTAGTGGTTCAAAAAACAACGGTATTTTTAACGACAACAGTGCTGATTTGAACGGTACTCTTGGGATTGTTGACGTCTTTAATCGTCCAAATATCGCACTGACTTCAAGAGGAAACGGAAGTAAGTTTTTGCAAGGAAGTTCGATTTCATGGGATATTCCAGTAGATTCGAATGGTGAAAGAGGATCTTTAAACGACTATATCTGGTGGAGGCAAGTTTTTTGGTTGGGGTTGCCTAGCCAATATGGTTATCTCAAAATCTGTGTTTCCGATGACCAAGGTCGTTTCCTTTACGGTGTAGAGTCTAAGAAGAAAGAGAATGGTCTAGGTTGTGATTACAACATCATGGCTACCGATGGCAAAGGCAGTTACCAAATTCTTGATAGTAGACATTTTCTAGGGACACATTTAGATGAACACAACCCGTTTAATGCACAACGTGGGTGGTCAGACATGGCACGTAGAGATGATGAATTAATCTTTTACTGGTGGGGTTCTTATTTAAAATACAAAGTGCCTATCTTAAAAGGTCGTAAGTCAGCAAAAGTTAGTGTTCTATTGTCCGGAGTTGGTCAAAGTCCGCTTGTAACTCATATGTATGTCGATAAATTCTGTTATCGCAAAGATTTCGTCAATGCTACCGAGGATATCCCTAACCGTTTTGGCAAAGGTTCGGTGTTGGAAGTTGATATGTCAAAAGGCAAAACCTTTGTTGACAACTTGCCGGCATCTAACGAACTAACTTACTTATCTGAGCCGTTCAGTATCGGCACTGGTGAAACTGAAATCGACATTTACACATCAAGTTGGATAAGAACTGACCCAACAATTGAAATCACTTGGAAGGGGCGTTTTGTTTAATGCAAATTTGGATTCATGACAAAAACATGCGTAAGGTTTGTGCCCTAAACAATAACGTTCCGGGCATGTTGCCCTACTCTAACAGTCAATGGCACACTTACCTTGAGTATTCAACCAGTACATTCGATTTTACAATCCCTAAAATTGTCAATGGTAAAATGCACGAGGATGTAGCTTACATCAATGATCAAATGTATGTGTCATTCTTCTACGATAATAACTACCACGTTTTCTATGTGTCGCAACTAGTTGAAAACGATGATAGTTTCCAAGTTACGTGTAACAACACAAACCTTGAGTTAGCTATGGAATCTGCACAGTCTCGCAAGGCAGATAAACCACAGAATATCGCTTGGTATTTAAAAGAACTGGACTTGCTAGGGTTTGCCGGTCTTGAAATTGGTATCAATGAAATTTCTGATAAAACAAGAACTATCACGTTCGATTCTCAAAGCGGCACTAAGTTAGAGCAACTTCATAGCTTGATGAATCAATTCGATGCAGAATTTATTTTCCGCACCGAATTAAATCGAGATGGCACTTTGAAAAAATTTGTCATTGACATCTACCAACAACCAGATGAAAACCATCACGGCATTGGTAAGGTTCGAGGGGATGTCGTTCTCTACTACCAAAACGGCTTGAAAGGTGTTCAAGTTGCTAGTGATAAGACCCAACTATTCAATGCTGGGTATTTCGTGGGGCAAGAGGGAACAAATCTCGAAAGTGTTGAGTTTGAAGAAAAAAACGAGCGTGGGCAAGTGGAGTTTTACTCTAAAAAAGGAAGTCCGATGGTCTATGCACCACTATCTATGGAGAAATACCCATCCACGTTGAAGGATAGCGATACGGATAGATGGACACGTAAGGACTTTGAAACTGAATACAAGGATGTCAATGCCCTCAAGGCTTACGCATTACGTACTATCAAGCAGTACGCTTCCCCACTATTGACCTATACCGTTGATATTCAATCTAGTTTTATTGAAAACTACAAGGATATCAATTTAGGCGACACTGTTAAGATTATTAATAATAATTTTAGAGGTGGGTTAGCTCTTGAGGCTCGTGTGTCTGAAATGGTAATCAGTTTTGATATGCCATTGAATAACTCGGTTGTGTTTACCAATTTCAGAAAACTGGACAATAAACCGTCTGGTAGTTTGCAACAACGCATTGATGAGATTGTTTCTAAATCTCTACCATACCGTGTCGAGATCACGACAACCAACGGCACAGTATTTAAGAACGGTGTTGGTCGCTCGACTGTTCGACCAGTATTGAAACAAGGTGATAGAACAGTTAACGCTACATGGCATTTCGTGATTGACGGTGCTATTAAGTATGTAGGTATGACATACGATATGGTGGCATCACAGATTACCCAACCAACCGCCCTAACAGTTTCAGCGTGGGTAGATAACAAAGAAGTAGCTTCAGAGGAAGTTACTTTTTTAAATGTTTCGGACGGTAGGGATGGAGTTAAGGGAGATAGAGGCGACCCAGGACCACAAGGGCCTAAAGGTGACAGAGGCTTGCAGGGCGAACGTGGTTTACAAGGTTTACAAGGTCCAAAAGGCGACCAAGGGATCCCCGGCGTTAAGGGTGCTGACGGTAAAACACAGTACACCCACATCGCTTACGCTGATACTGTGTCTGGTAGTGGTTTTAGCCAAACCGACACTAATAAGGCTTTCATTGGTATGTACCAAGATTTCAATGCTACGGATAGCCGAAACCCTCAAGACTATCGTTGGTCTAAGTGGAAAGGTAGTGACGGGCGTGACGGTATTCCGGGTAAAGCTGGAGCAGACGGACGAACACCTTATGTCCATTTTGCCTACGCTGATAGTGCCGATGGTCGCACTGGTTTCAGTCTAACGCAAGATGGCACCAAGCGGTATCTGGGTATATGTACTAACTTTGATAAAGCAAATAGCACTAACCCAGTCGACTACTCATGGAATGACACGGCTGGTAGCGTGTCAGTTGGTGGTCGCAATCTCTTAAAAGGTTCGAAGGGACCTTTTAAGCCAGATAAGAAACCAACGAATTTCGATAATAATGTTTTGTACAAAAACGAAACTTCTGTCTATTTAGAGCAAAACCAAAAGTATCTCATCAGTGCGAAATCGGACGGTAATTTTACTGCCCTGCACAACGCAAATGTTGAGAGCGACAATGTGACGCTTTGGTTGATTGATGATAAATACCAAAATTATCAGATTGTATCTGATTTAAAAACAGGTACTACAGGAACGCTGATTACTTGGGTTAAACCGACAGGAAATTATCATCTACGTGTCAACACATATCACAAAACAGCTAGCAAGTCTGTTTGGGAAGTAAAAATCGAAAAAGGAACAGTCAAAACGGACTGGACCCCTGCGATTGAAGATGTACAAGATGAAATTGATTCTAAGGCTGACCAAGTTTTGACACAAGCTCAACTCAACAAACTCAACGAAGTTAATTCTGTGGTACAAGCCGAGCTTGAAGCTAAAGCATCTCTCGAGATACTTAATCAATGGGTGAAGGCATACCAAGATTTTGTTAATGCAAATAACGCTAATCGGACACAGGCTGAGAAGAATTTGGCTGATGCTAGTGCCCGTGTAGCTAAGCTAGAGAACAATCTAAACGACATGTCAGAGCGTTGGAACTTTATTGACAGCTACATGACTTCATCAAATGAAGGGCTTGTCATTGGTAAAACCGATAACTCTAGTTCTGTGTTATTTAGTCCAAGCGGTCGCATTTCGATGTTCTCGGCTGGTAATGAGGTCATGTATATCTCGCAAGGTGTGATTCACATCGAGAACGGGATCTTCTCAAAAACTATCCAAATTGGTCGGTATCGAGAGGAACAGGATTTCATCAATCCAGACCGCAACGTTATTAGATATGTGGGAGGTAGTTAATCATGGTAGAATTTTGGAGTAACAACGATAGAGGGTATAGATTAAGGCTTTGGGTTGACCAAGTAAGTCAAGATGCTATTGCAAACACTAGTCGAGTACGTTTCCAGTTAGCTATTTTGAACACAGCGGCCACATTTGCAAGCTATTCCTGCAGTGCGTTCATCGATTTTGACGGTGGGCGTCGGTTGAATTGGTCTGGAAGCCCAAATATGACCAGCCAAAACTCGACCATCATGCTAATAGATGAAACAGTGACCGTAAATCACGGAGATGATGGTAAAAAAATATTTGGTTTTATGGCTCGTTTCACGGGTGGTGGGGGATATAGCCCTAACACACTCGAAATCGGAGGGAATAGTTTTACACTGACAACTATCCCGAGAGGAAGTTCAGTGAGTGTTTCAGACGGATTCATTGGCAATCAGGTAGATATCACTATTGATAGGAAATTAGCTGGTGCCACGCACACACTACGCTATGCGTGGGGCAACAAGCAAGGTAAAATTGCTGATAATGTTGGGACATCGTTCAAGTGGACAATCCCAGCGGATTTCGCAAACGACATACCGGATGCAACAACTGGCCGATGTACTATATATGTCGATACTTATGTAGACGGCAAATTGATTCAGACGCAGTCAACAACACTAACAGCAAGCGTTGTTACAAACAACATAAAACCCTCATTCACTGGATTTACTTTGACAGACACAAATCCAACGACTCAAAGGATAATTCCGGAGCCAACACATTTCGTGTCCATAATGTCGCTTGTGAAAGTTACATTCAACGGAGTGCAACCCAAAAACGGGGCTACAATAGCTGGGTACTACGCTGAAATCGTTGGTGCTAGCAATTCCGTTTCTGCAAATGGCGGGGTATTCCGTGAGGTTGCTGTAAACAAAGACACTCAAATGACCTTGAGAGGGAGAGTTCAAGACTCTCGTGGGATTTGGTCTGATTGGAAAGAGATGAAAATAACATTTCTATTCTATTTCAGCCCAACGCTGAAATTTGAGGTTACCAGAAGCGGTGCGAAGTCAGACACACTAACCATCAAGAGATTCGCTAAAATAGCGCCACTCAGCGTGAATGGTGTTCAAAAAAATACCATGAAGCTGACTTTTACAACAACAAAAGTTGGAACAAGTAATGTTATTGCAGATAACGGACAGGCTGGCGGTGAATGGTCAAGTATTTCTGAATTCAAGGCTTCTAATGCAAATTTGGGCAAGGAATACCCTGCGGATACCTCATTCATAGTCACAGGGAAACTAGAAGATAGATTTTCAGTCTCAGAATTTCAAACTACAGTGCCGACCGATAAAATTATCATGTCCTATGACCAACAAGGTGTTGGTATCGGTAAATATCGGGAAAATGGAGCACTCGATGTCAATGGATTGATTTATTCAGGCTCAAAACCAATCCAGCACCACAGGCTTACAGAAGTTCGTGGTGCTGCAATCATTGAATACAACAACACGAACCTTGACAATTACCGAACGACAGGTTTCTTCTCGATAATGAGTACGATGAAGAACTACCCAATCAGCAAACCTAAGCCTGCAGAACAAGTAGGACTCTTAGAGGTAATAGAAGGTCTGGGTGGTATCCATCAATCGCTAACAACGAGCTCTGGTAGATTCTTCAAGCGAACACTAACGCAGAATACCGTTGAAAATTGGGTTGAGTTCGTGCAAACCAACCAACCTGTTGTAAAAAAAGAAATCCCGATAGGTTTCGATGTAAAAGCAAATGTAGTACGGCTTGGGAATGTAGTAACCTTCAGCTTAATCAGAGGTATCCACTCTGCCATCGAAGGCGAGCACAGAGAATTGAACGAGAAAATCCCAAATGGGTTCAAACCTTGCGTGCAAACACATTTAGTTGCTAATAAAAACAATTTTAACGAACACAAAGGATGTGCAGTGTGGCACCTTGAACCAGAAGGGAGTATGTATTTTTCAAACCAAAGCTCTGAAAATGCAGTCTACACAGGGACAGTCACTTACATAACCGAAGACGAATATCCATCAATTGAAGATAATTAAGAAAGGAAAACAATCATGTCATTAAAAATCACAAAGCAACGCACAATCAACGCAGAATTTAACGTCGTAGAAGAAGGGGCTACAGTTCTGGTTAAACAGACATACATCAGCATTGACGAGAATGCGGTATCTAGTGTTCAAGAGAATCTTATTAACGCTGAGCTCTACGCTAAATATCGTCAAGAAATGCGTACAGACGAACGTGCTCTACGTGACTTGCGTTATAAAGTTGAAGACGAAATCTTGGCTGACACTACACAGGCGTAATGCGTTAAAAATGGGGGTAAAAAATAAAAGATGAATATTTCTGATTTGATTGACCACCTTGCCCCTACTATCGGAGTCATAGCAACGGGCTGGTTTGGTATGAAAGCTAGCAAATCAGCTAATTTAAGCAAATCACAATTTGGAGATCTAAAAGGTGAGTTAAACACCATTCAAGAATCAGTTGAAACTATTCAACAAGTCGGTGAATCAAACGGCCAAAAGATCAATGAATTAAATGACAAACTAGCAGTGCATGATGAAGCTCACCTTGTTACCATGTATCTAAGGTTAGAGCGTGACATCAATAAAGAGTTAGAGCGTGGGTATACCACCGTTCATAATTCGGATGTCATCCATAAAATGCACTCTAGTTACAAGAAATTAGGTGGCAACGGGTACATTGATGCCCTTTATAAAAAATACATTAATTTAGAAGTGAGGAACTAACATGATTAATTTTAAACTACGCTTGCAAAACAAAACTACTCTAGTAGCTCTTATCTCAGCAGTTTTCTTGATGTTGCAACAATTCGGGCTTGAAATTCCACATAATATCCAAGAGGGCGTAAATACATTTGTTGTGATTTTGGTAATTCTTGGGATTGTCACAGACCCAACGACTAAAGGTCTTGGAGACAGTGAGCAAGCACTAAACTACCACGAACCAAAGCAAGACTAATCGAAGGAGAATAAATAAATGAGTAAAATTGAATCAAGTATTGCACGTATGCACCATCTACAATCAATCCCGGTGCATTATGACATGGGTGACCGTTACGGAAACGACGCTGACGGCGACGGACGCATCGAATTTGACTGCTCATCAGCGGTAAGCTATGCACTCGAAATCAACTTAAATAACAACACAGAATCACTTCAACAAGCACTACCAGCAATTGGCTATGCAAAAGTGTTTGACGCTGTAGATGGCACATTCGATGGCCAGCGTGGAGATGTGGTAATTTGGGCACCTCGTGATGGTTCAAGCTCGCTCGGTGCGTTTGGCCACGTATTGATTATGACTAGTGATAGCACAGCTATCCATTGCAACTATGGCATGGACGGTGTGACTGAAAACGACTATAATTATATTTGGGATCTAAACGGTCGTCCTCGTGAAATTGTCTTCCGTGAAAGCGGAACACCTCTTCCAGCACCAGCCCAAAGCGAATTTGAGCGTGAATTAGATGTTAATACCCGCTTAGAGAAGTCAGACAAGCCTTATTATGAAGGCACTCTTACCACTGACTACTACGTTGAAGCCGGTCCTCGCATCGATAGCCAAGACAAGGAATTCCTCCCAGCAGGCACACGAGTCCGTGTTTACGAGAAACTAAACGGGTGGTCTCGAATCAACCACCCTGACAGTGCGCAATGGGTTGAAGACCAGTATTTGGACGATTGCACAGATATGTAAATAACAGACCACGAAAACTATAAAATAAAAAAAGGAGTATATCACCTCCCCTCACACTGCAATAGGGATATCATGGCGGTAGTGGTCGAAGCCTCAGCATTGTGCTGGGGCTTTTTTTGTGTTATAATAATATTGGTTTTGAGAATAGCCTTCATAGGTAGACGCCGCCCTTTTATGGGCGGTTTTTTATTTTGTGCATAGCATTAGACATTTAATCTAAATAGAGGTACACTATAGATAGTCATTTTTATTTGTTTCTAGTCGTTTGGTTTTATTCTGTTATCAAACGACTTTTTTGTCCACCTTTCTGTCCACCTTTTTCAAAAAACTACGAAAATAAATAAAAATAAAAACTATAAAAACCTAGCAAAATCAAGTCTTTACAGTTTTTATTTATTTTTATATTCTATATATTTTCGTTGGCAGGGGACATTTTTAAGCCTTTAACCAAGCGGTTTTAAAGCATTCTGTCCACATTCTGTCCACATTTGTTTTATTTTTTCGTCATTGCGTGATTTTTGCTCTTGTAATTGATGGGCATAGACTTCCAGTGTGATGTTTAGGTTTTCATGCCCTAAAACTTGCGACACAGAAATCAAATCGATATCGTGGGCTATTAAGTAGCTAGCGTAAGTGTGCCTTAACGAGTGGACACGTACTTCACGCCCAATGATTTTTCGCAGCGTTTTATTAACTGCATTGTTGGATAGCGAGGGCAGTAGTCTGCCATCTTCAGTAGGTGGTAACTGGTCAATAAAATTTATAAATTCATCATCAAGCGGTATCTCTCGGATACTGCTTTTTGTTTTTGTCGGTAAGAAACCAGTATTATTTTTGTAGTCCCATGTCTTATTGACTGATAGCATGCCAGTATCTCGGTTAATATCATCCACCGTTAAGCCTAGACACTCAGCAAATCGGATACCAGTTTTTGCGATAATATAGAGTGCTGCATAAGACGCATACTCTGGATGCTTGTTTGTCTCATAGATCAATCGCTCGTATTCTTCGACTTCTAGGAATTTCGTTTCAATATCACGCCCTTTATTTTTAGCATTGATTTTAGCGAACTTACAAAAGTTACGCTTGATATATCCCTCATGCACTGCCATTTCGACGCATGATTTAACATGCACATTAAAACGCTCGACAGTATCTTGAGCGTGGGTTTTAGCGTAGCTATTCAGCACACGCTGGTATTGAGTGGCAGTAACAGATTTTAGTTTCTTGTCGCCAAAAAATAATTCTATCTTACGCTGGGTGTTGATATATGCCTTATAAGTTATTTTGGAAACAGTAGGTTTCTTATAAACTTCGCACCATTGCTTAAAATAAGCGTAAAGAGTAATGTCTTCATCTACATTCAAGCCGTCTTGTATTTTCAACTCCATCTCAGCAGCAGCCTTAATAGCTTCAGATTTAGTACGAAAACCACCTTTTGACTTTGGTTTGCGTTTGCCAGTCGAATCGTAGTAGTTTATCCGATACTCCCAACCGTTTTCTCGTTTACGATATGATGCCATTGTTTAGTCCTCTATTATGGTATAATAAAAGGGTTGTGGTATTTATCTCACACACTCCCTTGATGTAGTTTGGCCAGTCGAAAGACTGGTTTTTTTATTGGGTTAATCCATAAACCCTTGTTGTTTAGCCCACTCAACTTGACTATCATGCCAGTTTTCGCGTGCTTGTTGGTCTGATTGTTCTCTTGCTATCTCAGGAGAATCGGAAGGAACTCCACCATATCCCGGAGTATACCCATATTGTTCAGTCGCTTGGTCTACTTGTGATTGCGTAGGCCCTACACCGTCAATAGGTTTTTCTTGCTGATCTTGAGAAGCCTCAGTTTGCGTCTGTTCTTGCGGTTGCTCTGAACTTGAACTGCTAGAAACTTTTGAGGTCGAAGAAGAACTATGCTTGCTTGACTTTTTGGAGTGTTTTGTTACTTTGACAGTCTTAGACTGTTTTGTTTCCTTCGGTTCCTTCCCAGACCGTGGCACAAACATTAAGCCAAAACAGAATAAAACTATAATTGTTAAGATATACCATTTGTATTTTTTCAAAAGTTTCATATCAATTCCTCATCATTTTTAAATATTCATTTTTTACAAAAGTCTCATCACAAATAGTGGTAAGATTATATTTTTCCATAAAGTGTAAGTAATTAAAATCATCAAGATTTTCGTTTTTCAACAATTCATGGATCATATTTCTATTAGCTTGAGCTTCGTATTTCTCACGCAAACGTTCGTAGTCTTTAGAGTTATGTTTTAAGTGCCCTAATTCGTGCAGAATGACCTTTAAACGAGTGTCTGGGGGTAAATCCCCGTTGATGTAAACAACCCTGTTTATAGGGTCAAGAAAGCCATTTCTGGACCATTGACTAGAGCTGAACTCACAGATAGAGACATCGAACTGCTCAAGCAATTCACTTTCAGTCATAGCACCTCACTTTTCCTTGCTACTCATATAGCCGGCAATGATGCCACGGATTGCCCGCTTATCATCATCAGTCAACGGTTTGCCGTCGAACATCATGGCGTTGTCTATTATGTTATCGATGTCATTTGAAGCAGTATCTTTCGCACTAGGTGTTACATTCAAGAATTGTTCTGTTGTCAAACCTAGAGCGCTAGCGAAATCGTCCGCTTTATTCAGCGGGAACACCCGACTGCCAGAAAGATATCTTGATAAAGTCGATTTTGAAACCCCCGCTTTGTTAGCTAATTCAGACATCGACATAGAACTATTATCTAAATAGCTTTTTATTAGTGAAATAATTTCCTCGTTGTTTCTCATACGCTTTTTCCTTTTATTTAATAGTAAATACATTATACAACAGTTCCCAAAAATAAACAATATGTTCCCAAAAATAAACTTTTTTTATATTTTTTTTATTTTCTTGTTGACAAATGGGAACACATTAGATATACTATAATTGTTCTAAGGAACAAGTAATAAAAATCAAAAGAACGGAGGTAATCTATGAAAGTTGATTTGCTTCGTGTGAAAGCTGAGCGAGTAGCAAAGGGTTATACACAGGCACAAATGGCTGAACGAATGGGTTTAGCTCGTGACCAGTATAACAAGAGAGAGAATGGAAAAATCTCATTTTCTGCTGACGAACTTATCACACTAGCTGGCCTTTTAGGGTACAGCAAAGACGAAATCGGTATTTTTTTTAAACAAACCGTTCCCGAAACGCAACAGTTTAATTAAAAAAAGAAAAGCACCGAACTCTTAGTTTTAAGCCTAATTAAAATTATGAAAGGAACAAAAATGAAGACACTAAAAAAAGCCTTTGAAAAAATCAAAGACGTCATTGACGATTG
>ULRH01053165.1_pt1 | contig 25085 bp, 27 predicted proteins | sample 1955271 | NCBI WGS metagenome assembly ULRH01 (sample SAMEA4835677, study PRJEB28245) | human gut metagenome | biome: gut microbiome; material: fecal sample | place: Denmark | collected 2008 | reverse complement strand
AATTTTTAAATCGTCGTCAAATAACCTGAAAGAGGAAGAACTTTAGATAATTCGTCTCCGGCACGCCCCACAGGATGGGGTGGTCCGGTGCCTGCTGCTTCACTTCGATCTGCCGCAGCTGGCGGTGTGCATCCTTTGCAGCGGCCCGCAGCATCTTGATGAACAGCTCCTCGGTGGCAAAGTGGGAGCAGCTGGCCGTGGCCAGATATCCGCCGCGGGGCAGCAGCTTCATGGCGCGGTAGTTGATCTCCTTGTAGCCGCGCATGGCGTTCTCCACGGTGCGGCGTGCCTTGGTGAAGGCAGGCGGGTCGAGAATAATGAAGTCGTAGGGGTGGCCCTCTTTTTCCAGGCGCGGCAGCAGCTCAAAGGTGTCCTCGCAGAGGAAGTCCATGTTGGTCAGACCGTTGCGCTGGGCATTGCGCTGCGCCATGGCGATGGCGTCCGCGCTGATATCGGCGGCGGTCACCCGGGCAGCACCGCCCTTGGCGGCATTCAGCGCAAAGCTGCCGGTATGGGTAAAGCAGTCCAGCACGGTGTGCCCGGCGGCAATGCGTGCCACGGCCCGGCGGTTATACTTCTGGTCCAGGAAGAAACCGGTCTTTTGGCCGTTTTCAAAATCCACATGGTAGTAGACGCCATTTTCGCAAATTTCGGTCTGGGTGCTTTCCGGGTGGGTCTCGCCGGGCAGCTCAAACCAGCCTTTGTTCTGCTCGAGCCCTTCCTTGGCGCGCAGGGCTTCGTCGTTGCGCTCGTAGATGCCGTCAATGGTCTGACCGTCAGCGCGCAGCACATCCGCCAGAATAGGGAACAGCACGGGTTTTAACTTTTCCATGCCCACGCTCAGGGTCTGGGTGACCAGAATGTTGCTGAACCGGTCCACGGTCAGGCCCGGGAACTGGTCTGCTTCGCCAAAAATGACGCGGCAGGCGGAAAGGTCGTCCGGTTCCAGCACGGTCTTGCGGTAGGCCCAGGCGTACTCCACCCGGCGGCGCCAGAAAGCTGCATCAAAGGTGTCATTGGCGTTGCGGGAGATCAGCCGCACGCGAATTTTGCTCTTGAGCGAGACGAAACCGGTGCCGAGGTAGGAACCTTTTGTGCTGACCACATCGGCCAGGGTGCCGTTTTCGGGCTCGGTCTCCGGGGCAGCGAGGATGTCGTTCTCGTACACCCAGGGGTGGCCGCCCACCAGAAGGCCCTCGGCGTGTTTGTTGACGGTATAGATGGGGTAAGTGCGTTCTGCTTTCATGGATACTCCTTATATAAGTAGAAAAGTGAAAATACTTCAATGCAAATCTACCCTTTATAATAGCATAAAATCATGGTATTATAAATAAGAAATGCCAAAATTCCGCACGAAAGAGGGAAGCATCATGGAAATTGAACGCAAATGGATGGTAAAGGGCTGGCCGGAAGGTCTGCCGCTGAAGGAAGAATTTGCCATGCGGCAGGGGTATATCAGCGTGCGGCCCACTGTGCGCATCCGGGAAGAAGCGCTCACCGGCGGCAAAACGGACTATATCCTCTGCTTCAAGTCCGGCGGCGGTCTTGCCCGTGAGGAGATCGAGCGCAGCATCGACAAAGCACTGTTTGACGATCTGGAACACAAGATCATCGGCAAGCCCCTCATCCCGAAGCTGCGCCGCAGCTACATGCTGCCGGACGGCATGGTGCTGGAAGTGAACCATGTGGACGAAGGGCAGCCGACGGAGTTCTGGTATGCCGAGGTGGAGTACCCCACCGTGGAAGCGGCGCTGGCCTGGCAGCCGGACAGCTGCGGCCTTGGCGCTTACCTCAACGATGAAGTGACGAATCAGCCCGGCCAGAGTATGGGCGAATACTGGGTGGAGACAAGAGGATGAAAAAAGTAAAACTCAAACTGGAACTGCAATACAACTCCCCGGTCATCCTCACCTTTTTCCTGCTGTCACTTCTGGTGCTGCTCCTCGACCGGTGGACTGGCGGCTGGACCACCATGCACCTGTTCTGCGTCTACCGCTCGTCCCTCAAAGACCCGCTGTTTTATATCCGGCTGTTCGGTCATGTGCTGGGCCATGCCAACTGGGACCACTTTCTGAACAACATGCTGCTGCTTCTGGTCATCGGCCCGCCCATGGAGGAAAAGTATGGCAGCAAGCCGCTTTTGTGCGGCATGGTGCTCACGGCGCTGGTCACCGGCGTGCTGCAATGCGTGCTGTTCCCGTGCTCGGGGCTGCTGGGCGCGTCCGGCATCGTGTTCATGCTCATCATGCTGTCGTCGCTGGCGGGATTCTCCGGCGGCATCCCGGTCACCATGCTGCTGGTGGCGGCGCTGTACTTCGGCCAGCAGGTGTATGACATCATTTTTGTGCACGACAATGTGGCCAATTTCATGCACATCGTGGGCGGCCTTTGCGGCACGGCATTCGGCTATTACAGCGCCCTGCACAGCCGCCGCAAACCGGCCAAGGCGGTCAGGTTTGCCAGCTCGAACCGCCGCCGGAAACACTGAACCTACCGTGAACATGGGTTGAATTTGAAAAATTTCGCGGCAGGGTATTGACAAACGAAAATTTCGTGGTTTAATATAGCCAAATTTAATACACTAAACCGTTGAAGCGGAGATAACGGCGAACCATGCCTGTACAGAGAGCCTGCGCAGCTGAGAAGCAGACCGGAAACAGTTCGTCAAGGAAAGTGTGACTTTGCGTCACTTTTTCCCGAAATGGACCGCTGAGGGTGCAGGGAACTGCGGTGGCTTTCACCGCACAGTATTCTGCAACGTGGGGGCATACGTCAGTTGCCGGGGATGTGTTGGCATCTCGTCAAGTGCATGGGGTCATGCCCATGAAGTCAGGGTGGCACCGCGGATATTGTTTTAACTTTATTCGTCCCGGACAGAAGAAGGTTTCTTCTGCCTGGGGCGTTTTTCTTTTCCTCCTTCGGCAGAACGAGCCGGGGGAGTTTTTGTTTTACCGGGAGGGAAAAGCCATGAGGATACGGCCCACACTGGACGAAGTAAAAACCATTGCATTGGCAGGCGGGTACGATGTGCTGCCGGTCAGCTGCGAGATTCTGGCAGACATCTGCACGCCCATTGAAGCGCTGAAAATTCTGAAAAACGTCTCCACCCACTGCTACCTGCTGGAAAGCGCCCAGCCCAGCGAAAAGTGGGGGCGATACACCTTCCTCGGCCTTGACCCCAAAATGGAGATCACCTGCCAGAATGGCCGGATGAAAGCCGGAGAGCTTACCTTTGCAACGCAGAATCCCTCGCAGACGCTGCGGGAAATTCTGGCGCAGTACAAGAGCCCGCGCTTCGCCTATCTGCCGCCCTTCACCGGGGGCCTTGTGGGATATTTCTCCTACGATTACCTCGGCTACAGCGAACCGAAAGCCCGCACAAACGCGCAGGACACCGAGAACTTCAAGGACGTGGACCTGATGCTGTTCGACCAGGTCATTGCCTTCGACAACCTGCGGCAGAAGATCGTGCTGATCGTAAATATGCCGCTGCAGCCGGACGCACTGGAAACGAACTACAACAAAGCCATCCTGCGGCTGAACCAGCTGGCACAGCTGCTGCAGACCGGCACCCCGAAGCAGGAACCGGCGGGCAGGCTGCTGGGCGAAGCAAAGCCCCTGTTTGACAAAGATGCCTACTGCGCAATGGTGGAAAAGGCAAAGCACGCCATCCATGAGGGTGAAATATTTCAGATCGTGCTTTCCAATCGGCTGGCGGCACCGTTCGAGGGCAGCCTGCTGGGTGCCTACCGGATGCTGCGCACCATCAATCCTTCGCCGTACATGTTCTATTTTTCCGGCACGGACGTGGAAGTGGCCGGTGCTTCGCCGGAAACGCTGGTCAAACTGGAGGACGGCGTGCTGCACACCTTCCCGCTGGCAGGCACCCGCCCCCGCGGCAGGACCGACACGGAGGACAAGGCGCTGGAAGCGGAGCTGCTGGCGGACGAAAAGGAACTGGCAGAGCACAATATGCTGGTAGACCTTGGTCGCAACGATCTGGGCAAGGTGAGCCGCTTCGGCACCGTGGAGGTGGAAAAGCTGCACTCCATCGAGCGGTATTCCCATGTGATGCACATCGGCTCCACCGTGCGCGGTCAGCTGCGGTCGGAATGCGATGCACTGGACGCCATCGAAGCAGTGCTTCCGGCAGGCACTCTTTCCGGTGCACCCAAAATACGCGCCTGCCAGCTGATCGGAGAACTGGAAAACAACAAGCGCGGCATCTACGGCGGTGCCATCGGCTACATTGATTTTACCGGCAACATGGACACCTGCATCGCCATCCGCATCGCCTACAAGAAAAACGGACAGGTGTTCGTCCGCAGCGGTGCAGGCATCGTGGCAGACTCGGTGCCCGAAAAGGAATATCAGGAGTGCCTCAACAAGGCGCAGGCCGTGGTCAGCGCACTCCGTCAGGCACAGGAGGAAGGCTTATGACGCTGCTGATCGACAACTACGACAGCTTTTCCTATAACCTCTACCAGTTGGTGGGCGAGCTGGACCCCGGCATCCGGGTCATCCGCAACGATGAGCTGACCTTGGACGAGATCCGCGCTTTGCACCCGGCGCACATCATCCTTTCGCCGGGGCCCGGCAGACCGGAGGATGCGGGCATCACGCTGGAAGCTGCCCACACACTGGGCAAAGAGATTCCCACGCTGGGCGTCTGCCTTGGGCATCAGGCCATCTGCGCGGCCTTTGGGGCTACGGTCACCTACGCAAAGCAGCTCATGCACGGCAAGCAGTCCGAGGTGGAATTTGACCCCGCGTGCCCGCTGTTCCGCGGCTGCGAAGCCCCGCTGCTGGTGGCGCGGTATCACTCGCTGGCGGCAGACCCCGCTACCCTGCCGCCGGAGCTTAAAATCACCGCCCGCACCGCCGACGGCGAGGTGATGGCGGTGCAGCACACGAAATACCCCATCTACGGGGTGCAGTTCCACCCGGAATCCATCCTGACCCCGCAGGGTCGGCTGATTTTAAAGAATTTTATGGAGGGTTAAAAATGATCAAGGAAGCCATTGTAAAGATCGTCAATAAGCAGGATCTGACCTACGACGAAGCCTATGCCGTGATGAACGAGATCATGAGCGGCGAGACCACACCCACCCAGAATGCAGCTTTTCTGGCAGCGCTTTCCACCAAGAGCGCCAAGGCTGAGACCACAGATGAGATCGCAGGCTGCGCCGCTGCCATGCGCGACCACGCCACCAAGGTGGACACGGGCATGGACATCTTTGAAATCGTGGGCACCGGCGGCGACAATGCTCACAGCTTCAACATCTCCACCACATCGGCGCTGGTGGCGGCGGCAGGCGGCATGAAGGTGGCAAAGCACGGCAACCGGGCGGCTTCTTCCCAGTGCGGTACCGCCGACTGTCTGGAAGCGCTGGGCGTGAACATCCAGCAGAGTCCCACCCGCTGTGTGGAGTTGCTGAACGAAGTGGGCATCTGCTTCTTCTTCGCCCAGAAGTACCACACCTCCATGAAGTACGTCGGTCCCATCCGTAAAGAGCTGGGCTTCCGCACCGTGTTCAACATCCTCGGACCGCTGACGAACCCCGGTTCGCCCGCCATGCAGCTGCTGGGCGTCTACGACGAATACCTTGTGGAGCCGCTGGCACAGGTGCTCATCAGCCTGGGCGTCAAGCGCGGCATGGTGGTTTACGGCAAGGATAAGCTGGACGAAATTTCCCTCAGTGCCCCAACCAAGGTCTGCGAGATCAAAGACGGCTGGTACAAGTGCTACACCATCACGCCGGAGCAGTTCGGCCTTGCACGCTGCGAAAAAGCCGACCTTGTGGGCGGTGCCCCGGCGGAGAATGCCGCCATCACCCGTGCCATTCTGGCAGGCGAGAAGGGCCCGAAGCGGGATGCCGTTCTGCTGAACGCGGGTGCATCTCTCTACATCGGCGGCAAGGCCGACACCATGGCCGATGGCATTGCACTGGCCGCTCAGCTCATCGACAGCGGCAAGGCCGCCGCTGTGCTGGAAAAGTTCATTGAGGTGAGCAACCGCCCGGAGGAGACCGCATGAACATCTTAGACCAGCTGGCCGCACACGCCCGGCATCGGGTGGAAACGGCAAAGCAGCAATTGCCGCCCGCCGAAGTGAAACGGCAGGCGCTGGCCCTGCCGAAAGGCGGCTTCCGCTTCGAAAAAGCGCTGGCAAAGCCGGGCCTTGCCTTCATCTGCGAGTGCAAAAAGGCGTCGCCCTCCAAAGGGCTCATCGCACCGGACTTCCCATATCTGCAAATTGCGAAGGAGTACCAGGCCGCCGGGGCGGACGCCATTTCGGTGCTGACCGAACCGAAGTGGTTCCTCGGCAGCGACACCTATTTAAAAGAAATTGCATCCGCCGTCTCCACGCCCTGCCTGCGCAAGGACTTCACGGTGGATGAATACATGATCTATGAAGCAAAGCTTCTGGGCGCTTCGGCGGTGCTGCTCATTTGTGCGATCCTCGATGATGCGCAGCTCAAGGAATACCTCGCCATCTGCGACACACTGGGCCTTTCCGCACTGGTAGAGGCCCACGACGATGCCGAAGTGGAACGGGCGCTCAAAGCCGGGGCGCGCATCCTCGGTGTGAACAACCGCAACCTGAAGGACTTCACGGTGGACACGGCCAACAGCCGCCGCCTGCGCGCCCGCATCCCGAAGGATGTGCTCTTTGTCTCGGAAAGCGGCGTGAAGACCGCCGAGGATGTGGCCCAGCTGGCTGCCATCGGCGCGGACGCGGTGCTCATTGGTGAGACGCTCATGCGGGCCCCGGACAAGACCGCGAAGCTGCAGGAATTGAAAGGGCTGTTGTAAGATGACCAGGATCAAACTGTGCGGCCTGACCCGCCCGGAGGATATCGCGGCGGCAAATGCGCTGCAGCCGGAATACATCGGCTTTGTGTTTGCGGCCAAGAGCAAACGGGCGGTTTCCCGGGAAATGGCGGCTGCATTGAAAGCCCAGCTTTCACCCCAAATTCAGACTGTGGGCGTGTTCGTGAACGAAGCGCCAGAAACGGTGGCAGAATTGTTGAATGCGGGCATCATCGACATCGCTCAACTCCACGGGCAGGAGGACGAAACCTACATCCAATGCCTGCGAAAATTGACAAACAAACCGCTGATTCAGGCCTTCCGTGTGACGGATGTCGCAAGCCTTGCAAATGCTCAAAAAAGCCCGGCAGACCTCATTCTGCTGGACTCCGGCGCAGGCGGCACCGGCACGGCTTTTGACTGGACCGTTTTGGACAAATTCAGCCGCCTTTATTTCCTTGCCGGAGGGCTTGGCCCGGACACCGTAGGGAACGCCGTAAAGCGGTTTCACCCTTATGCGGTGGACGTGAGTTCCGGCATTGAAACGGCAGGGAAGAAGGACCCCGCAAAAATGGCGGCTTTTGCAGCCGCTGTACGCGGACAGGACAACGAAGGAAAGGAATGAAACGCCATGACGAACCCCAACGGACGCTTTGGCATTCACGGCGGACAGTATATCCCCGAAACGCTGATGAATGCCGTGATCGAACTGGAGGAAGCCTACAACCATTATAAAGATGACCCGGAGTTCAACCGCGAACTCACCGAGCTGCTCAACGAATACGCAGGCCGCCCCAGCCGCCTGTACTACGCCAAGAAGATGACCGAGGACCTGGGCGGTGCAAAAGTTTACCTCAAGCGCGAAGACCTGAACCACACCGGTGCACATAAGATCAACAACGTCCTCGGGCAGGCACTGCTGGCGAAGAAGATGGGCAAGACCCGGCTCATCGCCGAGACCGGCGCGGGCCAGCACGGCGTGGCCACGGCCACCGCCGCCGCCCTGCTGGGCATGGAGTGCGTGGTGTTCATGGGAGAGGAAGACACCAAACGGCAGGCCCTGAACGTCTACCGGATGCGCCTGCTGGGTGCCGAGGTTATCCCCGTTACCAGCGGCACCGGCACCCTGAAGGACGCCGTGTCCGAAGCCATGCGCGAGTGGACCGGCCGCATCAGCGATACCCACTACTGCCTTGGCTCGGTGATGGGGCCGCACCCGTTCCCCACCATCGTGCGCGACTTCCAGGCCGTCATCTCCAAAGAGATCAAGGAGCAGATGCTGGAAAAGGAAGGCCGCCTGCCGGACGCTGTCATTGCCTGCGTGGGCGGCGGCTCCAACGCCATCGGCAGTTTCTACAATTTCATCGAGGATAAGAGCGTGCGTCTCATCGGCTGCGAAGCAGCAGGCCGCGGCATCGACACCTTTGAGACGGCTGCCACCATCAACACGGGGCGTCTGGGCATTTTCCACGGTATGAAGTCCTATTTCTGCCAGGATGAATACGGCCAGATCGCACCGGTCTACTCCATTTCGGCGGGTCTTGATTACCCCGGCATCGGCCCGGAACACGCATGGCTGCACGACATCGGCCGCGCCGAATATGTAGCAATTACCGACGATGAAGCCGTGGATGCATTTGAGTATCTGGCACGCACCGAGGGCATCATCCCGGCCATTGAGTCGGCCCATGCGGTGGCCCACGCCATCAAGCTGGCACCCACCATGGACAAAGACAAGATCATCGTCATCACCATTTCCGGCCGCGGCGACAAGGATTGCGCCGCCATCGCCCGCTACAGAGGGGAGAATCTTCATGAGTAACATTGCAAAGGCCTTTGCTGGTGGCAAGGCATTTATCCCGTTCATCACCTGCGGTGACCCCGATCTGGCCACCACCGCCGCAGCCGTCCGTGCCATGGCGGCAAACGGTGCCGACCTCATTGAGCTGGGCATCCCCTTCTCCGACCCCACCGCCGAGGGCCCGGTCATTCAGGGCGCGAACATCCGGGCGCTGAAGGCAGGCACCACTACCGATAAGGTATTCGATTTCGTCCGCGAGGTGCGCAGGGATGTGACCATCCCCATGGTGTTCATGACCTACGCAAACGTGGTGTTCTCCTACGGGGCCGAGAAGTTCATCTCCACCTGTGCAGAGATCGGCATCGACGGCCTGATTTTGCCCGACCTGCCCTATGAGGAAAAGGACGAATTTCTGCCCATCTGCCGCAAATATGGCGTAGACCTCATCTCGATGATCGCGCCCACCTCCGAAAACCGCATTGCCATGATCGCTAAAGAGGCCGAGGGCTTTTTGTACATCGTGTCCAGTCTGGGCGTCACCGGCACCCGCAGCGAGATCAAAACCGACCTTGCGTCCATCGTGAAGGTGGTGCGGGAGAATACCAAAACGCCCTGCGCCATCGGTTTTGGCATCTCCACCCCGGAGCAGGCCACCACGATGGCCGGCATCGCCGATGGTGCCATCGTGGGTTCGGCCATCATCAAGCTGCTGGAACAGTACGGCACCGACGCCCCGGAACACATTGGTGCCTATGTGAAAAGCATGAAGGACGCCATCCGCGCATAAACCGCTTCTGCTTTTTTGAAGAAATAGAAAACTGTACACCTTCTCTGCGCACCCGGCAGAGAGGGTGTTTTTTGCTGTGTGCCCGGCGGCCAAAACTTGAAAACCAATTGGAGCAGAATGGACCGTTCCGGGCTGGAAAAAGAAGGAGGGGCCCGGTATAATAAAAGCGGCCGAAAGGCTTTTTTCGGGCTAATAAAGTTAGCGCAAACTAATCTTTTTGAGCGAAAAGCCGGACGGAACGAAATACATCGGGAGGAAACCTCATGAAACAAAAAAAGTCGAGCTGGATGAGCGCCCTGTTCGCCTACGCAAAAAATGCAAAAGGGGAGCTGGGGCTGTCCGTTGTGCTGTCAGTCGTCAGCATCCTTCTGGGGCTGGTGCCGTTTTTCTGCATGTACCGGGTCATCTGTCTGTTCGCTGCGGGCACGGCCGCGAAGGCTGCCGTCATCAGCTGGTGCGCGTGGTCGCTGGCAGCGTATGCGGGCAAGGTGCTGTGCTTCACCCTTTCCACCGGCATCTCTCACCACGCGGTCTACAATATTCTGGAGGGGCTGCGCTTGCGGCTGGTGGAGCGTTTTCTCCATGCGCCGCTGGGCGAGGTGCAAAAGCACTCCATCGGCGAGATCAAGAGCATTCTCGTGGACAAGATCGAGAACATCGAGCCGCCGCCCCGGAGAACGAAGATAAAATTCAGCAGAGCATTGCCGCCCTGACCAGAGGCAAGACTCTGCTGGTCATTGCGCATCGGCTGTCCACCATCAAACATGCGGACAACATTGTGGTGCTGCAAAACGGCAGCATCCTGGCCGAGGGCACCCAGGCACAATTGCTGGCAGACTGCCCGCTCTACCGCGACATGTGGCAGGCACACATTGGTGCCAAGGCGTGGGCGGTCTCGTCCGCCGGGAAGGAGGAATAAACCATGTTCAAAACTGTCAAACGCATCATCGACTGGTGCGGCGAATTTAAGGGCAGGCTCTACGCGGGCTTTGTGGTGTCCTTTTTCTCCCACCTGTTCACGGCGCTGCCCATCATGCTGGCGGCCTACACCATCGGCCTGCTGCTGCAAAGTGCCATGGACGGCACGCCCTTTGATACCGGCTGGGTGTGGAAAAGCCTTATATTATTGCTGGTGCTGGTGTTCCTGCGCTTTTTGTTTGATTACCTGCGCACCCGCTTTCAGGAAGCCATCAGCTATGAGCTGGTGGCCCGGGACCGCCTTGCCGTGGGCGACGCCCTCAAGCGGGTGTCGCTGGGCTACTTCCAGCAGGTGAGCACCGGCAACATCCTCAACTCGCTCACCACCGGCCTTGGCACGCTGGAAGGCATGGGCATCCGCATGATCGACAGCTTCGTGGGCGGCTACCTGAACTTTGCGGTGGTGTTTCTGAGCCTGCTGGTGTTCAGCCCCCGCACGGCGGTCATTGCGCTGGCGGCAGTGTCGCTGGTGTTTCTGCTGGCCATCTCTCACTACAGTGCCCAGAATGCCCCTATGGAGACCACGCTGGCCCATCTGTTCCCGGAAATGACCGCCAACATCGCGGCCCCGGTGCTCACCATCCTGTACCTGTTCGTGCTGGACTGGCGGCTGGCGCTGCTCAGTCTGGTGGTGTTCCCGGTGGCGTTCTTCTTCATGATGACCGTCATGGGCGGCTACGGCAAGGACTATGCCGGTGCCGTGCAGGCGACCACCGAAATGAGCACCACTCTCATCGAGTACATCAACGGCATCGAGGTCATCAAGGCCTTCAATCAGGGCAGTAAGTCCTACGCAAAGCTCACCGATAAGGTACGCTACAACGCCCAGTATTACGTCAACTGGATGAAGAAAAGCCAGCTGGGCATGGCCATGGCCTACGGCTTCTTCCCGGCACAGATGCTCACCATCCTGCCCGTGGGCTGGCTGCTGTGGCTGCACGGCAGCCTGACGGCCGAGACCTTCCTCACGGTCATCGTTCTGGCACTGGGCATGGCAGCCCCCATCGTGGCGGCCTTCAACTTTGTGGATACACTGGCACAGGTGGGCACCACCGTGGGCCAGGTGGATGAGATTCTGAACGCCGAGGAGCAGCAGCACAGCACGACCCCCGTCACCTTTGCGGGCCACGATATCGTGCTGGACCATGTCTCCTTCGACTACCACGACGATAAAGAAATTCTGCATGACGTGAGCCTTTCCATCCCGGCGGGCAGGATGACCGCGCTGGTGGGCCCCTCCGGCAGCGGCAAATCTACCATTGCCAAGCTGGCGGCGGGCTTCTGGGATGTGAAGACCGGTTCCATCACCCTGGGCGGCCGCGACCTGAAAGACATCCCTCTGCAGCAGCTCTACGAGCAGACGGCCTTTGTCTCACAGGATAACTACCTGTTCGGCGACACCGTGCGCGAGAACATCCGCATGGGCCGCCTGAACGCCACTGACGCCGAGGTGGAAGCGGCCGCCCCCGCCGCCGGCTGCGACAGCTTCATCGGCGAGCTGGAGCATGGCTATGACACCATGGTGGGCGGCGGCGGTGCACACCTGTCCGGCGGCGAAAAGCAGCGCATCAGCATTGCCCGCGCCATGCTGAAAGATGCACCCATCGTCATTCTGGATGAAGCCACCGCCAACGTGGACCCCGAGAACGAGGACCGTCTGCAGAAGGCCATTGAAGCTCTGACCCGCGACAAGACCATCATCATGATCGCGCACCGGCTCAAGACCGTGTGCCACGCTGACCAGATCCTGGTGGTCGACCACGGCCGCATCGTCCAGCAGGGCACCCATGAGCAGCTGATCGGCCAGCCCGGCATCTACGCCGCCTTTGTGGGCGGCCGCAAGCAGGCCGAAGGCTGGAAGCTGTAACCCTGCACCCCGGCGGAAAAACGCAAAAACGGCCGACCGTTTTCTCTTGAGACGGTCGGCCGTTTGCTGTGTGCAGAGCGCTTGCATTGCCGTGCGGATTGTGGTACAGTGGGGGAGAAACACCGGAAAAGGAGCATCATTATGAAAATCGCAGTCAATTACGAGAACGGCCAGATCTTCCAGCATTTTGGCCAGACGAAGACCTTCAAGGTCTATACCGTGGAGAACAACGCCGTCACCGGCACCGAGCTGGTGCCCGGCGCACCGGAGGGCCACCACGCCCTGGGCCGTCAGCTGGCCGCCATGCAGGTGGACGTGGTCATCTGCGGCAGCCTTGGCATGCCCATGCTGGAGCTGCTGCAGGGTGCGGGCATCAAGGTCTGCGGCAACGTCACCGGCAGCGCCGACGCGGCCGTGCAGGCCTATCTGGACGGCACGCTGGTGTCCAGCACCAAGGCTCATGCCTGCGGCTGCCACCACTGAGCAACGCACAAAAAGAGGCGGTTCCCCGCAAAAGGGAACCGCCTCTTTTCATATTGTGTATGTTACAGCCCGGCCTTTTTCGCAGCGGCCTGCACCACATGGCCCACCAGCACCGAGGTGGTCACGGTGCCCACACCGCCGGGCACCGGGGTGATGGCGTCCACCACCGGCTCCGCTTCGGCAAACTTTATGTCACCGCAGAGCTTGCCCTCCTCGTTGACATGGATGCCCACATCCACGACGGTCTGGCCTTTGCGCAGGCAGTCGGCACCCACCGCGCCCATCTTGCCCATGGCCACCACCACTACGTCCGCTTCCCGGCAGAGGGCGGGCAGGTTCTGGGTGCGGGAGTTGCAGAGGGTCACGGTGGCGTTCTCACGGTCCAGCATCATGGCAGCAGGTTTGCCCACCACCAGGCTGCGGCCCACAACCACGGCGCGCTTGCCGGAGAGGGGAACGCTATAATACTTCAAAATTTCAAGACACGCCTGTGCCGTGCAGGGCGCATAGCCGAGATCGGTATTCGTGAACACACCGGCCAGCGAACCGTCGGTGATGCCGTCGATGTCCTTTTCCGGGGCAAGGGCCGCGCGCACGGTGCGGTCGTCGAACTGCTTGGGCAGCGGGCGGAACAAAAGGCACCCGTGGATGGCGTCATCGGCGTTCACTTCGGCGATGACCTTCAGCAGGTCGTCCTGCGCGGCATCGGCGGGCAGCAGGAACTGCTTCACCTCCACACCCACCTTGCCGCAGCGGGTCATGACGCCGCGCTCATAGGAGAGGTCGTCTTCACGCTCGCCCACACGCACCACAGCCAGCGTGGGCACCACGCCCTTTGCCTTGAGCTGTTCGCACAATGCGGCGTTGCGTTCGTTCATGGCGGCCACCACCGGCGCGCCCTTCAAAATCGTTGCCATAATCGTTTCTCCTTTATTTACTGCGGAGTTTTTCGTTGACATAATGGAACGCTTCGTCTGCATAAGAAGTCCCTGCGTCCAGTAACTGCTCTGCTGTGTGTTCCAACGCTGTGGCAAATTCCCGATTGGTCATCAACTTTGTGTTGACAAAAACATTCAGGCTTGCAGCCTGTAGGGCGGCTTTGCACAACACTGCGGCACAGCCTGCATCCGAGATGGCCATTGTACTGCCATCAACAGCGTAGGAATATGCAAGCGTGATGCCCTCCAGGCATTTCTGCATGATCTTGATCGGGACGAGCGCGGCCCGAGTCAAAGCTGTTTCCATAACGCGCTCTTTGTCGGCGGCCTGTTCCGGCGTGTCCTTCGGCAGGCCGTAGGCGGCGGCCAGCGGCGCAAAGGCCTCCGCATCTTCCTGCACCAGTGCTTCCAGCTCTTTGCGCAGGGTCTCGGCCTTGGCGTTCAGGGCCTGGATCTTTTCCTCCACGGCGGCATACTTCTTTTTGCCGGTGGTCAGATTGCCCACCATGTTGCCCAGGGCGACGCCTGCCGCGCCCACCAGCGCGGCTGTTCCGCCGCCGCCCGGTGTGGGTGCTTTGCTGGCCAGCTCTGCCAGGAACTGGCTGCAAGTTCGTTCCGTCATTTCCATGTGTAGATACCCCTCTCTGTTGCATAGGCGTCCAGCCGCTGGTCGTGCTCGTCCACGGCGGCGCGGTCCACCCGCTGCACCTCAAATGCAATGCCGATCTTCGCCGCGTTTTTGCAGCGGGGCAGATACCGATCGTAGTAGCCCTTGCCCATGCCCACCCGGCGGCAGTCCGCGTCAAAGGCGGTGCAGGGCACGAGCACAAGGTCCAGCGCTTCCGGTTCCAGCAGCTCCGACCGCTCCGGCACCGGCGTGCGGATGCCGTAAAGCCCCGTCTCCCAGCCGTCCGGGCCGGGCACGGCGGCCGTGAGCGAATATCCCTCGCCGCACACCGGGTAGGCGAGCACTTTGCCCTGCCGCAGTGCTTCCTCAGCAAAGGAGGCAAGGTCGGCTTCGGCCCCGAAGGCCGCATACAATAAGATGGTGCGGGCCTTCTGCACGGCATCCAGCTGCCAGAGGTTCGCGCACAGGGCGGCATTGGCGGCGGCCCGCACCTCGGGCGAAAGGGCCTTGCGGGCGGCGCGGCCTGCTTTGCGTTGGGCCTGCTTTTCTTCACTGACCGTCACCGGAGAACACCTCGCTTCATCTCTGACCGGGCAAACTTGAAAAATATACAAAAACGACACTGCATTTTTATACAAGTATAATAAACACTTCAGGCAAAAAAAGCAAGCCTTTTGGCGAAAAGAGGATTGAAGGTTTTGCAGCTTTCTGCTATGATAAGAGAAAGCAATTGCGGTTCAGTGCGCGGGAGCCGGGTGCTTGAAAAGACGATCTGTCTGTATCAAGAGAGGGGTAATTAGAATGTACAACGAAATGATGGATACCATCGGCCTGGTCAACAGCGTGGACCCGGAACTGGGCGCGGCCATGGACCGTGAGCTGACCCGTCAGCGCCAGAACATTGAGCTGATCGCCAGCGAGAACATCGTCTCTCCGGCTGTCATGGCCGCGATGGGCAGCATCCTGACCAACAAGTATGCCGAGGGCCTGCCCGGCAAGCGCTACTACGGCGGCTGCGTCTATGTGGACGAGGTGGAGAACATCGCCATCCAGCGCGCCTGCAAGCTGTTCGGTGCCAAGTACGCCAATGTGCAGCCCCACTCCGGCGCACAGGCCAACCTGGCCGTCTACTTTGCACTGCTGGACCTGGGCGATACCGTCATGGGCATGGACCTTTCTCAGGGCGGCCATCTGACCCACGGTTCTCCGGTGAACATGTCCGGCAAGAACTACCACTTCGTCTCCTACGGCGTCAATGCCGACGGCGTCATCGACTATGTGGAGCTGGAAAAGCAGGTGAAGAAGGTGCGTCCCAAGCTGATCGTGGCCGGTGCATCCGCTTACCCCCGCGCCATCGACTTTGAGAAGATCGCCGAGATCGCCCACGGCTACGGTGCCTACCTGATGGTGGATATGGCCCACATTGCCGGTCTGGTGGCCGGCGGCCAGCACCAGAGCCCCGTGCCTTATGCCGACGTGGTGACCACCACCACCCACAAGACTCTGCGCGGCCCCCGCGGCGGCCTGATCCTGACCAACAACCCGGTCATCGCAAAGCGCATCAACTCCGCGGTGTTCCCCGGCACCCAGGGCGGCCCGCTGGAGCACGTCATCGCGGCAAAGGCCGTCTGCTTCGGCGAGGCGCTCAAGCCCGAGTTCAAGGAGTATGCCCGCAAGATCGTCGAGAATGCCCAGGCTATGGCCGCTGAGCTGCAGGCCCGGGGCGTCAAGCTGGTGTCCGGCGGCACCGACAATCACCTGATGCTCATTGACCTGCGCGACGAGGAGTGCACCGGCAAGGAGCTGGAAGCTCGTCTGGACAGCGTGCATATCACCGCCAACAAGAACACCGTGCCCGGTGAGACCCGCAGCCCGTTCGTCACCTCCGGCGTGCGTCTGGGCACCCCGGCCGTTACCACCCGCGGTATGGGCCCCGCGGAGATGAAGGTCATTGCGGACTGCATCGCGGACTGCATCTGGCACTACGACGAGAAGAAGGACGAGATCAGCGACCGTGTGCTGAAGCTGACCCACGACTTCCCGCTGTACGAGTAAAAATAATTCTTATATAGAGAAAAGCACCTGCAACGCTGAAACGCTGCGGGTGCTTTTTGCTTGGACCCTCTCAGCCATCGCTGTGTGATGTCGGCTCTCCCTTCGGGGGAACTGGCGCGGAGCGCCTGAGAGGGTTTTAATCTTCCAGTGCTTCCGCCATGGCTTCGTCGGCTTCCTGCTGGGTGATGGTCTGCACCTTGAAGCCGAAGTAGAAGATGTGTCCCACCCAGACCACCAGCATGATGGCGCGCCCCACGGGCACCTTGTCCATCAGGATGAAGCCCGGCACCATGATGGCGGTCACGGTGCCGATGAGCAGGCACTTGGCCTTTTTGGTCATGCCGCGGCGGCGGAAATAGCTGCCGATGTACTTTTTATACACGGTGGTGTGGATGAACCAGTCGTACAGCCGTTCCGAACTGTTGGCAAAGCAGAAGGCCGTGAGCAGGTAGAACGGCACCGTGGGCAGGATGGGCAGAACGATGCCGATGGTGCCGAGAGCAAGGCTGACGCAGCCGAGCGCGATGAAAAAGGCTTTTTTGAGGTGATGCATAACAGGTGTCCTTTCTGTGGTTGGCAAAAATGGGCAGATGAAAATGTTAGAGTATACTAACTTTCTGGCAAAAAGAAACGCCGCTCCAACGGAAACGGTGCGTTCGCTTTTACAAACTTTGCACAGTGTATCATAAAAAAGCGTCGTTTGTCAAGCGGCAGGCATTGTTTTTGGCCGCAGGGCGTGGTAGGATAAAACAAAACGATGCGGAGGGGGAAACAAGATGGAACAGATGGGACTTTTGCATCTGTACTACGGCGACGGCAAGGGCAAGACCACGGCCGCCATGGGCCTTGCGCTGCGGGCGCTGGGCAGCGGGAAACGGGTGGTCATCGTACAGTTTTTAAAGGGCGGCCGCAGCGGGGAAATCCCGCTTTTGGAACAGCTGGGCGCAAAGGTGTACCGGGGCAAGGCCGGGCAGAAATTTGTTTCCCAAATGAACGAAGCCGAAAAGGCCGCCACCCGCGCGCTGCAGGACGCAAACCTTGCGGCAGCCATGGCAGAACCGGCCGACCTGCTCATCCTCGACGAGGCGGGCAGTGCCTGGGAACTGGACATGGTGGACCCGGAACTTTTACAGCGGTCAGTGCGGGAGCGCCCGGCCGGGCAGGAGTGCGTGCTGACGGCCCACGCGCCTGTGCAGTGGATGCTGGACGCGGCGGATTACGTCACCGAGATGAAGTGCCGCCGCCACCCGTACCAGAAAGGCATTGCAGCCCGGCAGGGCATCGAATACTGACCTTTTCCGAAACGGAAGTGTGGATCCTGCGCATCTGCAATAAACACCGGGACGGGGTATTTTTTGCCTTGCATTTAGCCCACCGGTGTGATATGATAAATGCAAGAAACCATGCGTGCATTTTTTGAGCAGACCCGCCATAAAAACAGGGAATCGCTCCGCACCGCTGCCGGGGCTGGCCCTGACAGCGTTTTGTTTGAAGCAGCGGTTAGCACTCCCTAACAAACCGGCGCAGGCCGTGCAGTGCATGCAGACACTGGAGGGGAATAAAATGATTGAAACAACTGTATATGTAGATGGTATGATGTGCGGCATGTGCGAGAGCCATGTCAACGATGCTGTGCGCAAGGCCTTCCCGGAGGCGAAGAAGGTGTCTTCTTCCCACACCAAGGGCCAGACGGTCATCCAGTCGGAGCAGGAACTGGACGAGCAGAAGCTGCGCGACGCCATCAATGCCACCGGCTATGAAGTGAAGGGCGTGAAAAGCGCTCCTTATGAAAAGAAGGGCTTTTTCTCCTTTTTGAAAAAGTAACCCCGGAAAACGACCGAAGGAGGCAATGGTATGAGGATCCTGGTTTACGGTGCGGGCGTTTTGGGCTGCGAGCTGGCTCATGCGCTGATCCAGAACAAAAAGAACGTTGTCACGCTGCTTGCGCGCGGTGAGTGGAAGGAAATGATCGACCAGAAGGGCCTGACCATCCGCCACTGGGTGCAGCGGAAAACCACGGTGGACCGTGTGCAGACCATCGACACCCTGGCCCCGGACGACTGCTATGACCTTGTGTTCGTGGTGATGCAGGCAGGCCAGCTGCCCCAGGTGCTGCCCATCCTCAAGGAGAACAAGAGCTCCTACTTTGTGTTCGTGGGCAACGACCCGCAGGCAAAGCAGGTGCTGGAAGCCATGCAGCGCCCGGCGGATAAGGTGGCGTTCGGCTTCCAGAACACTGCAGGCCGCCGCGAACACGACCGCGTGGTCAGCGTCTATGCCAGCGCAGGCATGACGGTGGGCGGGGCCACGACACCGCTTTCCGGTGCCTTCCGCACCCGGCTCAAGACCGCTTTTGACGGTGTGAAGTACAAGCTGAGCTTCTACGGCGATATGGACGAATGGCTCAAGTGCCATGCGGCCTTCATCCTGCCGATCTGTTACGTCTGCTACGCCTGCAACGGCGATCTGCGCCGTGCCACCAAGCAGCAGCGCGGTGCGATCCTGGATGCCGCCTATGAGGCCTGCGAAATGCTCAAGGCCATCGGCATCCCGGTGAACGATGCAGACAACACCGAGAACTTCAAGCCTGGCACCGCGGGCCGCCGCCAGATGGAAGCCATGCTCTTTGTCATGGCCAAAACGCCGCTGGGCCGTCTGTGTGCTTCCGACCATGCGATGCACGCCGTGGGCGAGATGCATTACCTGGACGATGCCTTTGAGGCCATGCGCAAGCAGGCGGGTACGGCCATGCCCATGTGGGAGAAACTCCGCAGCGAAATGCCCTCCTGGGACGCTCTGCAGAAGACAAACGGATAACAAGACCCGGCGCAGGCAGAAAACTTCTGTCTGCGCCATTTTGCGGCATAAAGTTTGCATAAACAAACAATGAAAACAGGAGGAGATCATGAAGGTATATTCTCTGGGAAACAAGGCGGGCCCCACCCTGATGCTGCTGCCCGGTACCTGCTGCCACTGGAAAAGCAATTTTGCGCCGGTGCTGCCGCTGTTGGAGCCGCATTTTCACGTCCTGTGTGTCTCCTACGACGGCTTTGATGAGACAGAACCGGACACCACTTTCCCCACGATGGAGGAGGAAGCGGCAAAGATCGAAGCCTACATCAACGAGAACCTGGGCGGCCATCTCCACGCGGCCTACGGTTGCAGCCTGGGCGGCAGTTTCGTGGGCCTGCTGGCAGCACGGCAGAACATCCAGCTGGATATCGGCATCCTCGGCAGTTCAGACCTGGACCAGGCATCTCCGTTTGTTGCAAAGCTGGAAACGGACATTGCCCTGCCGCTGATCTACCCGGTGGTGCGGGACGGCAGATTCAAGTCGAAGCTGCTGAACAAAAAGATGGAGAAGCGCAAGCAGGAAATGCCGGGCTATGTGGACAAGTTCATGGAGATCATGGGCGGTGCCCGGCCTTATGTTTCGCTGCAGAGCTGCAAAAACCAGTTTTACTCGGACATGATCACCCCGCTGCCGGACCACTGGGACGGCCCCGCGGCCATCCACATTTTCTATGCCCTGAAAATGGGCGAGAAGTACCGCGCGCGGTATGCGCAGCACTACGCTCACCCGATCATCCATGAGCAGGATATGCAGCACGAAGAATTGCTGGCCTGCCACCCGGAGCAGTGGGCAGCACTCGTCAAAGAGATCTGCCTGTAAAAACCAGAAAGAACCAGAAAGGCCGATGCAGCTGCATCGGCCTTTTGTCGTATCAATTCTGCCAGAAATGATGCAGCTGTTGTTCCAGCTCGTCATTGCTGCGCAGATAACGGATGTGCCGCCAGTGGGGCGGGAACAGCCGGGCGTATTCCGGCAGGGCGAACCGGTCGTCCAAAAGCAGCACCACGCCCTTGTCTTCCGGCGTGCGGATGACCCGCCCGGCTGCCTGCAGCACCTTGTTCATGCCGGGGAAGCGGTAAGCGTAGTCAAAACCGCAGCCATTCTGTTCGTCATAGTAGCGGCGCAGCATCTCCTGCCGGGGGTTCACCTGGGGCAGGCCCACGCCCACGATGGCGCAGCCGATGAGCCGGTCCCCGGCCAGGTCCACACCCTCGCCGAACACACCGCCCAGCACCCCGAACCCCAGCAGAGTTTCTTTGGGGTCCGGCACAAATGCGGCGAGAAACTCTGCCCGTGCGGCATCGTCGGCTTTGCTCTCCTGCGCAAGGGTGCGGATGCCTGGATACCGTGCCGCAAAGTCCTCGCGCACCTGCCGCAGGTAGGCATAGCTGGGGAAAAAGGCCAGATAGTTGCCGGTTTTGCTCAGCGCCAGTCGGGCCAGAGCGTCCGAAACCGCCTGCACGCTGGCGTCCCGGTCGCGGTAGCGGGTGGAGATATTCGGCAGGCAATACAACCCGAGATTTTCTGCCGGAAATGGGCTTTCCAGCGCCACGGCCCGGGCGTCCGGGCAGCCCAGCACGCCCCGGTAATAGCCCGGCGGGGCGAGGGTGGCGCTGAACAGCGCGGCGCTGCGCCCGGCGGCAAGGCTGGCGTCCACAAAGGGTGCCGGGTCCAGGCAGAGCAGGTGAAGGGCCAGCTCACTGCCATAGGCGGAAAGCTGGGTGAGAAAGTGGCTGTCGTAGCGTTCGGCGGCGCGGGTGATGTCCTGCACGGCAAAATAGAGGTCCAGCAGCTGGGCATGGGCGTCCGCATCCGGGTTTGCTTCCAGCCAGTCCTGCAAAGGGGCCTGCACAGCCCGCAGCGGCGTGAGCAATGCGGCGGGCAATTCCCGGAGAAACACCGTGCCTTCCCGGGCAAAGATCGGCTCCGGCAGTTCCAGTGCAGGCGCATCGGCGGGTCCGGGCAGAAGGCTGGTCTGGGCGGCTTCTTCCGGCGCGGTTTCCAGTGCAGCACGCCGGGGTGCCAGCTTTCCGCAGAGTTTTCGCGCCTCCAGAAAGGCCTTGTCAGCCTTGCTCAGGGCGGTTTTCAGGGCACTTTTGCCCTTGCCGAGGGCGCGCTTTGCGTCGGTCAGGCTGCTTTTGGAAAAGCTGGCAGAATACATCGCCCGGGCACGGTCCGGCAGGTTGTGCGCCTCGTCAATGAGGAACAGCCAGTCGCCGGAAGCATCAAAGAACCGCTTCAGATGCACCACCGGGTCGAACAGGTAGTTGTAGTCGCCAATGACCACATCGCACCACTCGCTCAGATCCAGCCCCAGCTCAAACGGGCACACCGAGAACTGCCGGGCGGTGTCGGCCAGAGCGGCACGGTCAAAGCTGCCGGGGCCGTCCAGCAGGGCGGCCAGCACGTCCTTCACCCGGCTGTAGTAACCATTGGCGAAAGGGCACAGCTCCGGCAGACAGGCCGGGCGGCCCTCGGCGTCCGGGTGCAGGCAGACCTTTTCCTTGGCGGTCAGGGTCACGCTGCGCAGCGCAAGGCCGGGGTCCGCTGCCCGCAGCCGGGCGATGGCGTCCTCGGCGGCGGCCTGGGTCGTGTTGCGGGCGGTGAGGTAAAAGAGCTTTTCGCCGCTGCCTTCGCCCATGGACCGCAGGGCGGGGAAGATGGCGCTCATGGTCTTGCCGATGCCGGTGGGGGCCTGACAGAACAGCCGGGTGCCGCCCTTGTGGTCGGCGTCCTTTCCGGCGCGGCAGGCGCGGTACACTTCGCCCGCCAATGCCCGCTGGCCCGGGCGGTATTCAGCAAACGGGAACCGCAGTGCGGAAAGGCTTTCGGCGCGCCGGACACTCCAGTCCAGCTGGCGCTGCGCCCAGGGGGCATATTGCTGCAAGAGCCCGCGCAGGAAGGCGTCCAGTTCTTCCCGGGAAAAGTGCCGCACGAACCGGATGATCTGGTCGGTGTCGAGCTGATAATAGGTCAGCCGCACGTTGATTTTGGAAAGGCTTTGCTGGTCGGAATAAATGGCGGCATACACCATGCCCTGCGCCCAGTGGCAGGGGTTCATCTCCTCGGTGATCTCCTCAAAGGGGACGGCCGTGGTCTTGATCTCGTCGATGGTCACGGGGCCGCCCTCGTCCGTAAAAATACCGTCGGCCCGGCCTTCCAGCGTGAAAGCAATGCCGTCCGCTTCCCGTTCGGCAGAGAGGAACACCTCGGCTTCGTAGCCTTCTCCGGCGGCTTTCTGCAGCCTGCGGTGGATGCGGGCACCTTCCAGCGCGCGGTCAAACCCTGCAAAACGGCTGTCGATGCTGCCGGTGCGCAGCAGAAATTCCACCAGCTGCCGGATGGGAAGATGGATGGCGGGCATAGAGTTCACTTCCTTTTAGATGAAAATGCTTCTTGTGCAGAGTGCAGTCGCGTAGGGCAGGTCTGATGGCTTTTATGAGAAACATCTCCGCCGGATATGTTCTCTTTTGCCGCACAAAAGAGAACCAGAAAGGACGGCGGTGCCCGGAGGGCATGAAAGCCCCAGTGGGGCTTTTAAGCCGCAGACCGGTTTGCGGAGCAAATGCTGCGTGTTCAGCGCAGCAAGGTCACAGCGATTTCGACGCGCTGGATCCGACGGGTTGCGGCCCCCTACGTCTGCTTCGTGCCTTGGGCGGCACTCGCATCCTGCAGGCCGCTGCCCCAACAGCTCCTCCCTGTATCCGCCACTGGCGGCGGTCGTCGCCGTTGCAAACAAGGGACTGCTCGCCCTTGATAATCCCAAGGCAGAGGTCGAAACGAAAAAATGCCAGCCGCTTCGCTCAACGCATTTTTTTTTTTTTCGCTTCTCCGATTTGCAGGCCCCTCAGTCGCTGCGCAACAGCTCCCCACAGGGCGCGACAAACGCGAATATAAAAATAATTTTTCCACTGATTATGGCCAGAGCGCACGCGGTGGCCATTTCAAATAGTGTTACTCCAGCCCAAACAACCCGGCACATTCTTTGGCGGCTTCATCTACCTTTGCAAAATCCACCGCCGCACGGTAATAGGTCTCCAGTTCGTCGTGGCAGCTCTTGGCCTGGGCCATCAGGGCGCAGGCCTGCTCCAGCAGCTCGGCGGCGGCGCGCTCGTTGAACCGCAGCCGTGCGCGGTAGGCGGCAAGATTCTCCCGGTCCAGGAAGCGCGTGCAGCGCACGGCCTGCACGCCGGGCAGCTGCACCGGATGCCACCGGTTGTCGGTGAGGAAGGCCAGCCGCAGTTCCGGGATGAGGATGTGGTCGATCTTATCCTCCGGGTGCATGGCGCAGGGGCAGGTGATGATGTGGTGGCCGCGGGCCAGCGCTTCGGCGCGGATCAGCTCCAGCAGCAGGCGGGAAACGGCCCCGTAGTCGTCGCGGAACACCACGAACTTGTCGGCCAGTGCCTGGGCGGTGCCCTGGTAGAACACTTCGCCCTTCGGCGTGATGGCCGAAAGCAGCCGCAGTTCTTCGCTGCCAAAGGTCTCGGTGCGGGGCAGCACCCGGGCACACAGGCGCTTGACGTAGCGGCGCACTTTTTCAAAGTTTGCACTGCAGGCTTCGGCCCGGCGGCTGTCCAGCAGCAAACTCCCGGCCGAAGCGATATACCGCGCCGCCCGGCTGCGCAGCATGGCGTTGCGGGCGAACAGGGCCCTCACATCGTCGGCGTGGGGGTGCAGTGCCTCGGCGTCGATGGTGTGGTACAAGCTCACCACCACCTCGTCCGCGCCGGGGGCATCCGGCTCCATCACATGGGGCGCAGTGGCGTCCACGATGGCCTTGTGCCGCGCGGGCAGGATGACGCCGTCCAGGCTGTCGGGGTCGCTGGCGCAGTGGACGCGCTCCACGGTCTCGCCCTGCTGTTCGGCGGTGCGGGCCAGCCGCTTCATCAGGGTGGATTTGCCGCAGCCGGGGCCGCTTTTGATCAGGTACATCTGCATCCCGGGTTCACGGCGCAGCGGCTCAAAATAGCCCTTGAACCCGGCGGGCGTGGTTGCGCCCAGGAAAAAATCCACGGAAACAGGTCTTGCGTTTTCCATAGTGTCACACCTCTCTTTTGCTTTAGAGTATGCAAAAGAGAGGTGTTTGGTTCCGTATTTCAATCGCCCTGGTAGGTGTGCTCGCACACAGTACCGATCGTGTCCCGCAGGGCGGCAAAGTCTGAAAAGGCGGCGGGCTTGTTCTGCGGCTGGCGCAGCAGGGCGGCCGGATGGAAGGTGCCCATGAACAGGATGCCGCCCTTCTCAAAGAACTGCCCGTGCTCCCGGGTGACGGAAAAATCCGGTTTGATCATCCGCTGGGCGGCGATGCGGCCCAGGCACACGACGATCTTCGGCTTCAGCAGGCGGAACTGCTCCCGCAGCCAGGGCATACAGGCTTCGCTTTCTTCGGGCCGGGGGTCGCGGTTCTGGGGCGGGCGGCACTTGACGATGTTGGCAATGTAGCAGTTCTGGCTGCGGTCCAGATCAATGGCGAACAGGTACTTGTCCAGCAGCTGGCCGCTGCGGCCCACGAAAGGCAGGCCCTGCTCGTCCTCGCTCTGGCCCGGGCCCTCGCCCACAAAGAGGACCTCGGCGTTCTGCGCGCCCTGCCCAAACACCACATTCGTGCGGGTTTGGCACAGCGCACACTTCGTGCAGGCAAGGCATTCTGTTTTTAATGTATCCCAATCCATGGCGGTCGATCTCCCTCAGAAACAGTATGATATTTTATTCACAAATGAAAGCGCTTTTTCTCTTAAAATAATAGCACAAAAAGCCAATTTTGTCTTGAACTTTTTGCCGTCTGTGCTAGAATAAAAGAGAAAGGCATCCTTGTGTCCAACACGCGCGGGGTGCGAATTTTGGAAAGTAAATTCGGAGGTAATCACAATGGCTGATA
>ULRH01037307.1_pt1 | contig 25116 bp, 19 predicted proteins | sample 1955271 | NCBI WGS metagenome assembly ULRH01 (sample SAMEA4835677, study PRJEB28245) | human gut metagenome | biome: gut microbiome; material: fecal sample | place: Denmark | collected 2008 | reverse complement strand
CAGCCGAGGCTGCCAGTGCTGTCGATGTCAGGAAGGCACGGCGTGAACTGCCTTCTTCAGGCTTCTTCTCGGTTGCTTCAACCTTCGTTTTGGAAGGATGCGCGTAGCGCAGTGCCTGGTGCTTGCACTTGTCCAGGCAGTCCATGCAGGCCACGCAGCGGCTGTAGTCTATCTGGTGGTTCTTGATGTCGATACACGAGGCTTTGCAGTTACGGGCACAGAGGTTGCAGTTGATGCACTTGTCTGTGTCGATGACCGGCTTCAGGTAGGCATACTTTGACAAGAATCCCAGTACGGTACCTACGGGGCAGATAGTGTTGCAATAAGTACGTCCGCCTCTCCAAGCCAATACGACGAGTACCACCAATGTAACAGCGGCGATGACGAACGTGGGCAAGCTTTTCAGCCAGACAGTGGTGTCGTAGAAAGCATAGCTGTCAGCCCGTTCAGCCAGATAAGCCAGCAAGTTGTTTCCCCACTGGTAGACAGGGGCGAACAGGTTGCTTGCGATGCGTCCGTACGAACTGTAGGGTGCCAGCAGTGCGACAAACGAATGTACGCCTGCCACCAGCGTGATGACGAACACGCCCAACACGCCGTAGCGCAACCACGACAGGGCGGGCGAATAGCGGTAGCGGTTCTTCTTGCTTTTTTTCGAGAACCAGGCCACAATGTCCTGAAAGACGCCCAACGGACAAATGATAGAACAGTAGACACGGCCCAGCAGCAGAGTGAGGATCACCAAGGCTAGTACCACTCCCACATTCAGTGCCAGCAGGGCAGGGAGGAATTGAATCTTGGCCATCCAGCCGAACCACGCGTGCAGTGTTCCTGTGAAGTCGAGGAACAGCAGGGTAATCAGCGTAAAGAAAACGATAGCCAGGGTCAGTCTGATTTTACGTAACATAATAAGGTGTCTGTTTTAGTAAGGTAAAATTGTCGTGTATCGTTCTTTGAGTGATACGCTGCAAAAATAAGAAGAAGTTTGGAAAACCGGGATACCCGAATTACGGTTATTTGTGAGCTTTCCCATTTTTTATGTAGGCAGGTAATTGGCCTGATGCCTTTAGAAAGTAAATGATGAGGAGGTGACACAGTGCTTCGTGATAGTCCGACGAAGTGCTTTGTGAGGTGCTCATGCAGTGCTTCGTCAGGGTGTCAGGAAGCACTGCATGAGAGAGCCAGAAAGTGCTGCGTCACAACGGGTGCCTGTGATGGTATCTGATAGGGCATGCAAAACTCTTTCACTGCATGGCCGAAGCGTCGAACGACAGTGGTAGCAGGTCGCCTACCTTTTTAACTTCGTAGATGCCTTTGCTTCCGTATAGCAAGATGCGCATGGTCTGGTTGTACCTTGTCTCTGTCTCGAGCATTACTTGGCGGCAAGCTCCGCATGGCGGAATCGGATCTTCCAGAAATTCCCCCTGCTCGTTGCGGGCAGCGATAGCCAGTGTCTTTACGGCCTGATACGGGTAACGCGAATTGGCATAGAAAAGGGTGGTGCGTTCGGCACAGAGCCCTGACGGATAGGCGGCGTTCTCCTGATTGCTGCCGCATACGATGGTGCCGTCTGCCAGGCGAGCGGCAGCTCCTACCGAAAAGTGGGAATAAGGGGAATAACTGCGGAAAGTAGCCTCACGGGCGGCGTCTATCAGCTCACGGTCGGCTGCATTCAGTTCCTCGTATGGGAAAATACGGATGTCGATGTGGATATTCAGTTCTTTCATAAGACAAGGTTTCTGTAATTAATGTTACAAAGATAAGGAAGTGATTGGAATTTTCAATTCTTTTGCAGACTTTTGTGCCCGAATCAATGACAAAGACATGAAATATACGTTCCGACTGCTGGCCCTTGTGGCTTTTCTTATGATGCTTCTGCCTGCCCATGCACAGCGCAGGAACTCCCGTTACAACGAATATATCAAGCAATATGCTCCCATTGCAGTGGAGCAGATGAGGTTGCACAAAATACCGGCCAGCATTACACTGGCGCAAGGCTTGCTCGAGAGTGGAGCGGGGCAAAGTGTACTGGCTCGGAAAAGTAACAATCACTTTGGCATCAAGTGTCACAATAACTGGCGCGGAGGTCGGGTCTATCACGATGATGATGCCCGTGGCGAATGTTTCCGGGCTTATCGCAATGTGCGCGATTCATACGAGGACCATTCCAAGTTCCTTACCAGTGGCGCGCGTTATGCTTTTCTGTTCAAGTTGAAGATAACCGATTACAAAGGATGGGCCAAAGGACTGAAAAAGGCCGGTTATGCCACCGACCCTTCGTATGCCAACCGTCTGATAACGATTATTGAAGACTACGAACTCTATAAGTACGATAATGAAGGCCTGGGACGTCGTGAAGCCCGCAAATGGGAGAAGGAAATCAAGAAGAAACCTTGGTTGTTGAAACCACACCAGGTATATATAGCCAACGGTTTGGCGTACGTCGTGGCTCGTGACGGTGACTGTTTCGAGTTGTTGGGTGGAGAGTTTGACATTAGTTGGAAAAAACTGGTCAGCTACAACGACCTGCATCGTGAATATACTCTCGAGGCTGGCGACATCATCTATCTGAAGAAGAAGAACAAGAAGGCACAGAAGCCTTATACAGTCCACGTCGTTCGTGACGGCGATTCCATGCACAGCATTTCGCAGAAGTACGGTATCCGCTTGAAGAATCTCTACAAGATGAATCGCAAGGACGGAGAATATGTACCTGAGGTAGGAGACCGTTTGCGGTTGAGATAGGCTCTATCTTGGCCATTTCAAGGTTTGTCGTCCGTTGTATGGGCGACATGCCTGTCTGCTTCTTTAACGTTCACTTTGAAGATGCTTGTTCTTCTGGGAATATAAATAATGTGTATCTTTGCGGCCGATTATTCCGGTTTTTATACTATATGTTATTATGATGAATAAAAGAACACCGCTGGTAGGGGAACAGTATATGGTCCCCTTTATTTTGATTATTTCTTTGTTTTTCCTATGGGGATTTGCCCATGCTATACTTGACGTTCTGAACAAACACTTTCAGGAGCTACTGCACATCAATAAAACTGTGTCGGCTTTTATACAGGCTATGATGTATATGGGCTATTTTGTGATGGCTATTCCTGCCGGATTATTTATTTCCCGTTTTGGCTATAGGAGGGGAGTGGTATTTGGATTGGTACTTTATGGAATAGGTTCGTTACTTTTTATTCCCGGGCAGCAGTGGATGTCTTATCAGGTATTTCTGTTTGCCTTGTTCGTTATCGGGTGTGGATTGACGTTTCTGGAAACAGCGGCCAATCCTTATGCTACAGAATTGGGTGCACGTGAAACGGCAGCCAGTCGTCTGAACTTTGCACAATCTTTCAACGGTTTGGGCTGTATCTGTGCTCCTATCGTAACGGGATTATTGTTGTTCTCTGAAGATGGAAATACCGGTTCGGGTAACGTGGCACTTCCCTATGCTTGTATGGGAGTGGTTGTGTTGCTGGTTGCGGTTCTTTTTTCACGTGTTCGCCTGCCGGAAATTGTACACGAGGACGAGGTAAATGCCGACGGACATAAAGTAGGATTATGGAAACACAAGCTGTTTGTATTTGGATTGATGGCATTGTTTGCTTATGAAGTCGGAGAGATTTCCATTAACAGCTTCTTTATTAACTATGTGTTGGAGCAGGGATGGATGAATGCACGTACGGCTTCATTGGTACTCTCGTTCGGTGGTCTGAGTCTTTTTATGTTGGGACGTTTCATCGGTAGCTGGATTATGCGGAGGGTTCGTGCCGAAAAGATGCTTTTCGTTTGCGCTTCGGGTGTCGTGGTGACGACGACAGTGGTACTTCTCGATTTAGGATATGTTTCTTTGATAGCTTTGCTGCTGGTCTATGCATTCGAAGCAATCATGTTCCCTACTATTTTCGCTTTGTCTCTTCGCGGATTGGGTAACCATACCAAACGGGCTTCCTCTTTCCTGATGATGTCACCGGTAGGAGGTGTTGTGGGTCCTTTGTTGATGGGACTGGTGGCAGATTATACCACGATGGTGATTGCTTTTGTCGTTCCCTTGCTTGCTTATATTGTGGTTTGGTTGTATGCTTGCAAGTTGTATACTTTGAGTGGAAAAAGTATGGAAAAGGCTGTAGTCTGATGTTTGTGCTTTGACTTTTATGGATGAATCCAGTTTTTTGAGGCATTTATTTTTCCTCTCCAACTATAGTTCCTATCTTTGCGCATAAATAATAATCGATTTTATTTTGGATTGGCTATATAGTTTGTTTGTGGAACATTCCGCTCTACAGGCGGTTGTTATCCTATCGTTGATTTCAGCGGTCGGTTTAGGTTTAGGAAAAGTACGTTTCTGGGGCGTTTCTCTGGGTGTTACGTTCGTATTCTTTGCCGGTATATTGGCCGGACATTTGGGATTTACCATTGATCCCCAGATGTTGAATTATGCAGAGAGTTTCGGACTTGTAGTGTTTGTCTACGCATTGGGCTTACAGGTAGGTCCCGGTTTTTTCAGTTCTTTCCGACAAGGAGGTGTCAGGCTGAATATGCTGGCTACAGGAGTCGTCCTGATCGGTACTTTGATGACCGTGCTGGGCAGTCTTGTAACAGATATTTCGCTTCCGGACATGGTGGGTATTTTATGCGGCGCTACGACAAATACACCTGCTTTGGGAGCTGCCCAACAGACGTTGAAACAGTTGGGAATGGAGGCCAGTACTCCAGCATTGGGATGTGCTGTTACGTATCCGTTAGGTGTCGTGGGAGTTATTTTGGCTATTCTGATTATGCGTAAACTGATGGTGACGGACAAGGACCTGGAGGTGAAAGAGAAAGAAAATGATAATAAAACCTATATTGGTGCTTTTCAAGTTCATAATCCTGGAATCTTTGGTAAAAGTGTGAAGGAAATAGCTGACTTGAGTCATTCTAAATTTGTGATTTCTCGTTTGTGGAGAGAGGGTAAGGTGACGATTCCTACTTCGGACAAGATCGTGGAGGAAGGCGACCGTTTGCTGGTGATTACTTCGGAGAAGGAAGCTGCAGCAATGACGGTGCTTTTCGGTGAACAGGAACATACGAATTGGAATAAGGAAGATATTGATTGGGATGCTATTGACAGTAAACTTATCTCGCAACGTATCGTTGTAACCCGTCCGGAATTGAACGGAAGAAAACTTGGATCACTTCATTTACGTAATCATTATGGTATCAATATAACCCGTGTTTATCGAAGTGGAGTACAGCTGTTGGCTACGGCCGATTTAACATTGCAGTTAGGAGACCGGTTGACCATTGTTGGTGAAGCGGCATCCGTGCATAATGTTGAGAAGGTGTTGGGTAATGCAATTAAGAGTCTAAAAGAACCTAATCTGGTAGCTGTATTTATCGGCATTATTTTGGGACTTATATTGGGAGCTATCCCTATTTCGATACCGGGTATCAGTGCACCGGTGAAACTTGGTTTGGCAGGTGGTCCTATTATTGTCGGTATTCTGATAGGTACATTTGGTCCGAGGTTACATATGGTAACTTATACGACACGTAGTGCCAATTTGATGTTGCGTGCATTGGGATTGGCATTGTATTTGGCTTGCCTTGGATTGGATGCGGGTGCTCATTTCTTTGAGACCGTGTTCCGCCCTGAAGGACTTCTTTGGATTGGTGTCGGTTTTGTTTTGACGCTGGTACCAGTATTGATAATGGGAGTTGTTGCTTTTAAATGGATGAAAGTTGATTTCGGCTCCGTGACCGGTATGTTATGTGGCAGTATGGCTAATCCAATGGCATTGAACTATGCTAACGATACCATTCCCGGTGATAATCCATCGGTGTCTTATGCCACAGTATATCCGCTTTGCATGTTCCTTCGAGTCATCATAGCTCAGGTGCTACTGATGTTTTTGTTGGGATGATTAATTTGAATAGGAATAAAAATATAAAGATAGAATCATGGGAAATATTACTTCTGAAAGTATCATCAGCGATTTGCGTTATCTGCAATTATTGTCCCATAGCTTTCCGACGATAGCTGATGCCAGTACCGAGATTATCAATCTGGAGGCAATTCTGAATCTGCCTAAAGGAACGGAACATTTTTTGACCGACATACATGGAGAATATGAAGCTTTTCAGCACGTGCTGAAGAATGCATCGGGAGCAGTGAAGCGTAAGGTGAATGAAATATTCGGTCATACCTTGCGTGAGAGTGAGAAGAAGGAACTTTGTACGCTGATTTACTATCCGGAGGAAAAACTGCAACTGATCAAAGCGTCCGAGAAGGACTTGGATGACTGGTATTTGATTACGCTGAACCAGTTGGTTAAGGTTTGCCAGAATGTGTCGTCCAAATATACGCGTTCTAAAGTTCGGAAGGCTTTGCCTGAAGACTTCTCTTATATCATTCAAGAGTTGTTGCACGAGTCTACTATCGATCCCAACAAGCATGCTTATATCAACGTTATCATCAGTACCATTATCTCTACCAAGCGTGCCGATGATTTTATTATAGCTATGTGTAACCTGATACAGCGGCTTACTATCGATTTGCTGCATATCGTGGGTGACATATATGATCGTGGACCGGGAGCGCACATCATAATGGATACGCTTTGTGATTATCATAACTTTGATATTCAATGGGGAAACCATGATCTTCTTTGGATGGGAGCAGCCTCGGGAAATGATGCTTGTATGGCAAATGTAATCCGTATGTCTATGCGTTATGCCAATTTGGCTACATTGGAAGATGGATATGGTATCAATCTACTGCCGTTGGCTACGTTTGCCATGGATGTCTATGGAGATGATCCTTGTGAGATCTTTGCGCCGAAATTGAATTTTTCCGATTCTCGTTACAATGAAAAGACATTGCGTCTCATTACACAGATGCATAAAGCCATTACCATTATTCAGCTGAAACTGGAAGCTGCCATCATTGACCGTCGGCCGGAGTTAGGTATGGGCAACCGGAAGCTGTTGCATCTGATAGATTTCGAACGAGGAGTTTTTATGTACGATGGAAAGGAATATGCTTTACGTGACACAAACTTCCCGACAATCGATCCGGCAGACCCCTATAGGCTTACGGAAGAAGAGCATGATTTGATGGAGAAGATACATGCTTCTTTCATGAATAGTGAGAAATTGAAAAAACACATGCGCTGTCTGTTTACCTACGGTGGCATGTATCTGGTATGCAACAGTAACTTACTTTATCATGCGTCGGTTCCTTTGAATGCTGACGGAAGCTTCAAGCATGTAGTAATCAATGGAAAGGAGTATTGGGGAGAGAAACTGTTGAAAAAGGTGGACCAATTGGTACGTACCGCCTACTTTGGTGAAGATGGTTCGGATGAAAAGGCGTTTGCGCTTGACTATATGTGGTATATGTGGTGTGGTCCGGATGCTCCCTCGTTCGACAAAGACAAAATGGCTACGTTTGAACGCTATTTTGTAGAAGACAAATCGTTGCATAAGGAGACGAAGGGATATTATTATACACTGCGGAATGAAGTGGAAGTATGTAACAGAATTTTGCGGGAGTTTGGCATAGATCCCGAAGCTCATGCCCATATCATCAACGGGCATGTGCCGGTCAAAACGATCAAGGGAGAACAACCCATTAAGGCTGAGGGAAAAATGCTTGTAATTGACGGAGGATTCTCCAAAGCCTATCAGCCGGAAACGGGTATAGCCGGATATACATTGGTCTATCATTCGCATGGTTTGCAGCTGGTACAGCACGAACCTTTCCAAAGTCGGCAGAAAGCTATTGAAGAGGGGCAGGACATCAAGTCGACCACATTCCTAGTGGAATTCAATTCGCAACGTATGATGGTAAAGGATACGGATAAAGGACGTGAACTGCGTACTCAAATTGAAGATTTAAAGAAACTCCTTGTGGCCTATCGTACCGGTCTGATAAAAGAGCATGTATGATTGGGCAATTAGCTGGAGATTGAATTATTGAATCTGAAGGGCGGCGTTTAGTATTTGAACAGTACAATGCCGCCCTCTATGATTATTCCTTTGTCATAGGTCGCATTACGGTCGTAGTGGCGGTCCCAGCTATAGCCTCCACTGACATATAGGCCCACATTTTCGGTCAGTCTGTATTCCATATTGATACGTGTTTGCAGAGAATATAGACGGGCTGGACAGTTTACCTCGTTCTTGCGGAATGTTTCAATATGACTGTATCCCAGGTCTCCACTGACAAATAGACGTTTGTAGAGAGGCAATTCTGCTCCGGCACGATAGAAAACCGCACCGGAAAACTTATCGTTAAAGTCAAAATAGGGAGCACCAACTCCTAGAATAGTGTAAAGCTTGTTGTTTTTGAAACGAGCGCCAAGATTCAATTTAGTCGTATTGCTTCCTGAAACCAAGAGTTGTATGCGGGTGTGCGGATTGGCATTGACTAAGCCCAGTTGTAAGCCATCGAATTTCTCCTTGTAATAATTGAACAAGCCGATTTGCATTCCCTTGGCACGAGAAGCCATATTAAGCAAGCCGATTTGTACTCCTTTGAGTTCGCGTCCCGCTACATTCCCTATTCCCGACAGTTGGAGTCCCTGCATATCTTCACCTGTAATGTTAAGTAGCCCGCCTAGGTGTACTCCCGCTGAAGAACCTCCGGCCACGTTCATCAATCCAGATAGTGTCAGTCCGTGATAGTTGTTGCCTGTAATGTTGGCTATACCAGTCAGTAGTAGACCGCTACCATTATCGCCAATGAAGTTCATCAATCCGGCAGTAGTAATTCCCCGGTTGTTCTCACCTGTGATGCTGACTAAGCCTGAGGCCAACATTCCTACCCCTTCATTCCCATTGATACTGACCATTCCGGCAGCGGACAGCCCTCGATAGCCATGTTTGTTGATGTTGGTGATTCCTGACAGTTGGATGCCTTGCATACGATGGCCTACACTGTTTGAAAATCCTGCCAATTGGATGCCTTTTACATTCTGTCGTGTGTTGCTTCCCAATATATTAATTCCCAGTCCGGTCAGATTGTTCTGTGAAGAAAAAAAGCCCAGGTTGAAGATTGTAGTACCTATGCTGTCAGCTGTTTGTGTAGAGATGCCTTTCCATAATGACAGATTGATACCGACGGGTTTCAGTGAGCTGGAAGCCGACTGTTGGGTAGGGGATTGGGCAAAAAGAGTCCCTGCCATGAGCAGGGACATCAGAAGTATTATAGAGTTTTGTTTTCTCATCCTTTGGCCTCTTGATACAGGAAACGCTTGATGGACTTCTTGGGAGTCTTTTCAAACTCTTCCGGATAGATTTTCATTTTATAAAGCTGGCTGTAGGCTGGAAGTTCGGCATTCAGGGCTACCCGATTTTCTTCCATAACCCGTTCGATGTCTTCGTTGGTCAGGCCATGGGCGAAAGCATCGTCGAAGTCTGGATAGACCAGGCCGACCAGTCGTTCGTTCTGCTGTACAATGATGCTTTCGGCCACATACGGCATATTGTTCAGTTTGTCTTCAATTTCCTCCGGATAAATGTTCTGTCCGCTGGGGCCAAGGAGCATATTCTTGCTGCGTCCCTTGATCGTAACGTTTCCTTCACGGTCCATCAGAGCTAAGTCACCTGTATGCAGCCAGCCGTCCGGTTCCAGTACTTCCTGGGTAGCTTCTTCGTTTTTGTAGTAGCCAAGCATCACGTTGGGGCCGCGGCAGATGATTTCACCTGGGATATTTTCCGGGTCTGGTGAGGCTATTTTGATTTCCATACGTGGGGCAGCTTTTCCGCATGATCCCGGTTTGAAGCGTTTCCAGTCTTCGTAGCAGATAATAGGACCGCATTCGGTCATGCCGTAACCTACGGTATAGGGGAAATCTATCATTTTGAGAAACTGTTCTACATCGTGATTGAAGGCTGCTCCACCGATAATGACCTCTTCGAAGTTTCCGCCGAATGCCTGTACCACTTGTTCGCGTACGGTAGCCTTGATCTTATCGTTGACAAAAGGTACTTTCAGCAATAGTTTCATAGTCGGTGTTTCCAGTTTGGGCAATACATTCTTTTTGATAATCTTTTCGATGATGAGCGGCACGGCGACAACGATGCGTGGCTTCACTTCGGCAAATGCCTGGAAAATAATCTTCGGACTTGGCATGCGGGTCAGGTAATAGATGTGGCAACCCACAGCAATTTCATACAGGAATTCAAAGGCCAGTCCGTACATGTGGGCCATAGGAAGCATGGATACAACTTTGTCACCACACTTCAGCGGCAGAACTTGGAAGGCGAAGGCTGTATTCGACCAAAGGCTGCGGTAGGGCAGCATTACTCCCTTGGAGTAGCTGGTGGTTCCTGAAGTGTAGTTGATGACGGCCAGTTCCTCCGGCTGATCTTTGTGATAAAAAACGTGTTCCTTGCGGAAGTTCTTAGGATATTTCTTGCCAAAGAGTTCGTTGAGGTGTTCGCGGGCATAATCCACCTTTTCGCTTCGGGAAACAAGAATCGAAAAGTCTGTCATCATGAAAATGCCTTCCAGCAGTGGCATGGCGTTTTCATTCAGATTTTCCCATACCATATCGCCCACAAAAAGCAGTTTGGCTTCAGAGTGATTTACAATGTTGTGTATGTTGTCAGCTTTGAATTCGTGCAGGATGGGTACAATGACTGCTCCGTAGGTCAGTGTAGCCAGGAAGGTGACTCCCCAATGCGAGCTGTTACGACCGCAGACGGCAATTTTGTCTCCTTTCTTAATGCCGCTTGCTTCAAAGATAATGTGAAGCTTTTCTATTTTTCGTGCAACGTCTTTGTATTGTAGGGTTGCTCCCTTGTAGTCGGTCAGGGCGTCCAGATCCCAGTTTTCTTTAATACTCTTCTCAATGTATGCGATAAAACTTTGTTCCATAATTATTGCACATTTTTGTTAGATTTGTGCAAATATAGCTTTTTCTCTATATAACACAAACGAATTAGTATAAATTTTGTTGTTTAGGCAACAAGTTCCTGTTTGTTTCTTCTTGCTTGCCGTTTGGTATAAATTTTGTCGATAACCAGTGCGATGGCTCCGTCTCCTGTGACGTTGCAGGCTGTTCCGAAACTGTCCATGGCAATGTACAGAGCTATCATCAACGCCTGTTCCGATTCGCCGAAACCCAAAATGGACTGAAGGATGCCGAGTGATGCCATGATGGCTCCTCCGGGGACTCCCGGTGCCGCAACCATTGTGATTCCCAGCATGAAGATGAAACCGGCAAACAATTGGAAGTCATAGTGTATGCCTTGCATTATCATCAGTGCCAGGGCACAGGCCACAATCTTCAGTGTACTGCCGGACAGATGGATGGTGGCACAGAGCGGAATAACAAATCCTGCTATTCCGGGCGATACGCCATTTTTGACGGTCTGTTCCAGGGTGACGGGGATGGTGGCGGCCGACGACTGCGTGCCCAGTGCCGTGAAGTAGGCAGGCATCATCCGTCCCAGTAGTCTGAATGGATTGCGGCGGACGAACAGTGCAGCGATGCAATACTGGAAGACCAGCAGGAAGATGTGCAGTAGGAAGATGATACCGATAATCTTAATGAACACACTGAGAATGCCGAATACCTGTCCTGAGCGGGTCATGTTCAAGAAGATGCCGAAAATATAGACGGGCAGCAAGGGCAAGATGACGGTACTGATGGTTTTCACGACAATTTCCTGAAAGTCCAGTGCTACGTTCTTCAGCGCATCTGTCTTCAGGTGGGCCAAGCCCAGTCCCAGGGTGAAGGCCAGGACAAGGGCTGTCATGACATTCATTAGCGGAGGAATGGCTACGTTGAAGTAGGGGAGGATGCCTTGGCCCTCGCTCACTTGCTCCAGCGGAACGTCCTGCTGTATGAGCGACGGGAAGAAGGTCGTGCCGGTGAAGTAGGACAGAAAGCCTGCAAACAGCGTGGCACCATAGGCTATCAGTACGGTGGCCAGTAACATCTTGCCCGCTCCTTTACCGATGTTGGCAATAGCGACGGTCACTAGCCCGACGATAATGAGCGGGATGGAGAAGTTCAGGAACTCACTGAAGATGCTGTTGAATGTGACAAATGCCCTGATCAGCATCATGGGTAGCACATTTCCGAAGGCGATGCCCGCAGCGATGGCTATCACGATGCGGGGCAGGAGGCCGATATGTATTTTTTTCATTTAAATCTCATTTTTCCTATGAACAAATAAAGAACGCTTTTTGTTTTACAAACAGTATCAATTATGAAAACATATACGAAGAAAACAGCTATAGGAACTTATCATGCGTTGATTGAACATCTCATCGGCATGATGAACGCCTCTCCGGAGAAAGTATTCAATTTTGCTTTTTCAGGAGGCGATGTCCTGTGGCCTTTATTTGATGTCTGGGCTTATGATTATGGCGATCTAACTCCCTGGCATCGGATGCGTATTTATTGGACCGATGAGCATCATGTCCCCATGGAACATTCGGACAGTAATTACGGCATTTTTTCCCGACTGTTGATTGATAAGGTTTCTTTTCCGTCCGATTCGGTTTTCCCCATCCTTTGTGGCAGTGCTTCCAATTTGAAGGCGGAGGCGGTTCGTTATGCCGGCAAGATCCGTGCAGCTGTGCCCATGGTTGGTGGTATGCCGGTGTTCGATGCGGTGCTGCTGGGTGTAGAGCCGGACGGACATGTCGCATCGCTTTATCCCGGACAAGAACATTTGCTTGCTTCGTCACAATTGTATGTTGCCTGTACCGATCCTTACAGCGGACAGCGATGTATCACCATGACTGGTACACTGATGCTTGCTGCGTCCCGGATTGTCCTGTTGGCAGTAGGCAAGGACAGGGCAGGAATCGTTCACGATGTGTTGAATTCGGGGGATACTTCTCCTTTAAGCTACATTGCCCACCATGCGGCCGACGTCAGGCTGTTTATGGACGTCTGCGCAGAGGGCGGGCAATGAGTCTGGTGGAGCGTTCGTGCTTCCCGGTTGTGTGTTTTTCAGCGTTGCCTATTTAATTAATTTTCCATTTACCTTTACGTTTTTCAGTTGGAAGTTCCGGATGAGCGACTTGTCTACGTCGCCCTTCTCTGCTTCGATGTCCATGTTCTCGAAAGTGAAGTTGGTGAGTTCATATTGGTCGGAACCTTCGACGTCGAAGAACGTGTTGCACTTCAGGGTGATGTTGCGCATCGTCACCTGATCGGCATACGACTTTGGCATCTCTTTCTGTCCTTTCAAGTCGAAAAACTGTGTCCACGGGCGTACCAGGATACAACTTTTGGCGTCGCCTTTCACGTCTTCCACCGTGATGTAGTTGTAATGTTGCGGAGTGTCGGGACGCATTTTCAACCACAGGATGCGGCTGGCTTGCGTGATGGTGCAGCGGCGCAGGATGATGTTGTGGTTGTGGATTGACTCGCTGCCGCAAGTCAATCCGCTGTGGCAGAATCCGTACGTGCAGTCCTCGATGATGATGTTGCGGTTTCCGCCGTTGTTCGGATCCTTGTCTGCCAGCGGGCCTTTGCCGCCCTTCAGGGCTACGGCGTCGTCGTTCACCGACATGTAGCAACCTTTGATCAGTACGTTGGTGCAGGCATCTACGTCCACCGCGTCGCTACTCGGAGCTTTTACGGGAGCAGCCGGGGCGAAGATGTGCAGGCCCAGCAGTTTTACGTTGTTGCAGCGGTAGAGGTGTGTGGTCCAGAAGGGCGAGTTGATGAAGCGCACGCCGGAGAGTTGCACATCGTTGCTGTTCGAGATATATACCAGACGCGGACGCATCTCGTCCATGTTGGTGCATTTGGGGTTCCACTGGCGGCGGAGCCAGAACGATTTCCAGTAGCGCAGACCGTTGCCGTTGATGGTACCGCTGCCCGAGATGGTGAAGCCGTTCACCTTGTCGGCGTTGATCAGGGCAGAGAAGTATTTCACGCTTTGTCCTTCGATGCGGGTATCCACGATGGGGAAGTTGCTGATGTCGTCGCTGCCCTTCAGTGTGGCGCCTTCTTCCAGATGCAGGTGGGTGCGGGGTTTGAAGAACAGGGCGCCGGTCAGGTAGGTACCCTTCGGCACGATGACTACACCGCCCTGCTCGGCGGCACGGTCGATGACGGCCTGTATCTTTTCCGTCTGGAGCACGGTGCTGTCGTTCACCACGCCGTAGTCGGCCAGGTTGTAGGCGGTGCCCAGGTCGCGGATATTTACAATTTCATTTTGTCTGAACCACTCGGGTATCGGCGTCCCGTCGGGGAAGAGATCCTGCTGTCCGAACATCGGGAGGCTGAGGAGAGCGCTTACGAATAAGGCAATCAGTTTCATGGCTGTAATTTCTTTTAATGTGTGTTGTAATCAAGTATATTCACGGCTGCAAACTTAAGAAATATTGCCTTTGTCGGGAGAAAATGATTGATTTTAATCCTGCGTGGAATGACTTTTTCTATCTTTGCCTTTGAAATGTGTAATGCAAAATCCATTCACACTGATATGTCTCGTATTCTTCTTATAACCATCTTTTGCATGTGGCTGCCTTTGCAGCTGATGGCACAGGGCTTCACCGTCCGGGGCAGGGTAGTGGACAAACTCTCGCGCCAGCCTGTGGCCTACGCCAACGTGTCGCTTTACGGCAATCCCGGCCAGGGCGCTTCGACCGACAGCTTGGGGCAGTTCCGCATCGAGCACGTGGCGCCGGGCATCTACCTTGATCTGCAGAACGTCACGAAAAGCGTTCTCCGCCAGCAGGACGTGCTGATGAGCACTGGCGTCGTCGAGAATCCCGAAGCCCCCGCCTCCGAGCAGCGTTACGTCATGAAACGCCTGAAGCAGGAGAGCGGCACTCTGCTGCCCACCATCGGCCTGACGGTGGAATTCTGAGCAGAGGAAAAATTCCGGACAGCGGAAGACCGGCCTTTGCCCGAAAAAGCGTACCTTTGCCGACGGAACGGCCGGCGACGGCGAAAACACGATACAGAAATGATGAACCATTCCCATACACACTCCCTGTGGCAGGGCCGCCCGGCCGTCTGGCTCCTGGCCTTTGTCCTGCTGCTCGCCGCGGGCAGCCTGCGGGCGCAGAAGCAGGACGGCTACTTCGGCGACAGCACCCTCTACGCCCTGTCCATGCAGATGTTCGACAGCATCCAGACGCCTGCCTTCTTCGACATGCAGCGGCGCGGACTGGAACGCGCCGTGGCCACCGGCAATGCCCACTTCGACTACGTGTTCCGCTCCGCCCCGCTCTCGCGCTGTGAGGTGATGGGCGACAAGCCGGGCTTCCTGCGCGCCGCCGACGAACTGATAGCCTACTACCAGGCGCAGGCCGACGACTCCCTGCTCTATTCCACCTGGGCGCGCCGTGCCGACCGCCTGCTCGTGTGGGGCGACTACGTGGATGCCGTCCTTTCCCTGCGCGGCATGGCCGACTATGCCCGCCGCCACCATCATCCCTTCGGTCAGATAAACGCCGACTTCTACTTCGGCCAGTGCTACCTGAGCAACGGCCAGGACTCCGTGGCCGCCCGCCACTACCGCCAGGCCATGGCGGGAGCCATCCGCTACGGTTCGCCGGGACTGGTGGCCCGCAGCGGCTTCAACCTCATCAACATCCTGCAAGACTGGGGACGCTACGATGAGGCCCTGGCCCTGAGCGACTCGCTGCCCGCCTTCATCCGCCAGTGGGAGGTGATGAAAGGCATTGCCGTCAACCCCGTGCTGCGGGTGCAGAACGCCATGTACCGCCTCAAGGTGCTCATCAGCCGTGCCGACCTGCCCGCCGCCACCGCCTGGCGCGACACGATGCTGCTATATAATAAGATGTATGCCGACCCCTCGCAACAGGAGGAACTGCAATATACGCTGGCTCGCTACGAGCGCCTGGTGGGCAACAACGCTGAAGCCGAACGCATCCTGCGCCTGCTGGCCGACTACAGCCGCAGCCGGGGCAACCAGGCCCGCATGGCGCGCTACTACCGTTCGCTGGCCGACGTCCTGCACGCCGAAAGGCGCTATGCCGAGGCTGCCGACTGCTACCGCCTCTATGCCGAGGCGGCTGACAGCGCGCAGGTAGCCACTTCGAACACCCAGCTCAACCGCTTGTCGCGCCTTTACCGCCTGGACGAGCTGGAGCAGGAGAAGCGCGTGGCCCTGGCCGAGCAAAGCCGTGCCCGCACGCTGGCCTGGTCGGCACTGATAGTGGCCGTGCTGCTGCTGGCCCTGTGCGTGCTGCTGGTGGTCCACCATCGCCGCCTGCGGCAGAAGAACCGCGAGCTGGTGGCCCGCATCCGCAGCCAGGAAGAAGCCGAACAGCGCGCCGAGGAAGCCGCCCGCCGTGCCGAGGCCGAACAGCCCGCCGACGAACTGTCGCGCGAGATGCAGCTCTTCCGCCGCCTGCAAGAGCTGCTGGCCGACGAAGAAGTACTGTGCCGCCCCCGCCTGGGGCGCGATGAGCTGGCCGACCTGCTGGGCACCAACCGCACCTACGTGGCCGATGCCGTGGCCGCCTGCACCGAGCAACACTGGAGCGTGTCGCAGTACGTCGCAGCCGTCCGCGTCCGTCGTGCCCGCCTCCTGATAGACAACCATCCCGAACTGTCGCTGATTGAAATTGGCCATGTATGCGGCTTCCAGTCGCAGAGCAGTTTCATCCGTTGCTACCGCGACCATTACGGTATAACGCCCGGCGAATACCGCAAATTCTCGTCTTCAAGACAATGAAAAGCAAAAAAAAATGCCTTTGTAGTCTATTGAAGCACAACGTTTTGCGCATACGAAATTAAAAATTGCGCATACGAAATTCCTTTTCTCCCCGTTTTTTTACCTTCGCGCCGTCATTCAAACCGAGTAACGACGCATGAATCTTTTCGACACTGACATCTGCTGGGTGTACATCACCGACGACGGCCGCCGACGCCGCATCCTGTTCTGCACCGACGACGAGCGCGACGCCCAGTTGCGTCCGCGCCTGGAGCGGGGCGAGCGACTGGTGTACCGCCGCCGCTTCGACAACACCTTCGACGCCCTGGCCCACAAGCTGATGCTCCAAAGCCTGTCCGTCTCGACGATAGACTGCCTCATCCGCCGCTACCGGAAACTGACTTCCGACGAGATTACATCCATATTATAAACCGTTAAAATGAACGAAAACATGAAGACAATGAACGAAGAACAACAGGCGGCGAATGGCCGCGAGGCCTACGAGGCCCCCAAGTGTGAAATCATCGAGATGCAGAACGAAGGCGTGCTGTGCGGAAGCGTAGACAGTTATGGTTCCTCGAATGAATCTTTTACAGAAAAACCCTGGGGAGGCCGCTGGGATTAACTAAAAAACGAATGAAGCAATGAAGACAATGAGACATCTTTTCCGGGCACTGCCGCTGTGGGCGCTGTTGCTCGGGGTCGCCTCGTGCGACAAGGAAGACATCGTGGCCGGTGGAAACGGCGCGGAGGCATCCGGCGAACGGGTGCCGATGACCTTCACCGCCTTGGCACCGCAGCCGGGACAAGCGCAGACACGTACCGAACTGCAACCGGGAGTAGAAGAAGACGGACAGAAGACGTATGCCGTCTATTGGAACGCCGGAGACCAGATAGGCATCTACGACGGCGAGTCGTTCCGGCCTTTCACCATCGACCTGCAAGAAGGAACGGCGGCTGCCGCCGACTTCAGCGGAGAAGCCTTGCCGGGGACTGGGAGCTACCTGGCTTTCTATCCTTACAGTGAGAAACTGACCTGTACGGACGGCACCATCCATTTCACCCTTCCCGTCACTCAGACGGCACAGGCCGGGAGCTTTGCCACCGGCGTGAACCCCGCATGGGCGCAGACCACCGAAGCGGGCGGACAACTGACTTTCCACAACGCGGCCGCGCTGGTGAAGTTCACCCTGAAGGCCGAGGATGCCGCGCAGGTGTCGAACGCCGTGCTGACCGATACGCAGAACAAACCGCTGGCCGGTGGCTTCAGCCTGTCTGTTGCCGATGGTGGAGCTACCCTGAAAGCGGGCGATAGCGGAAACACTTCTGCTTTCGTCAAGTTGGATGGTAACTTCGGGAATACAAATGCCGATTACCTCTTTGTGGTGGCATGTGGAGAACATCAGCTGGAGGGCGGCTTTACCCTGGCCTTCAACCTGACGAACGGCGGGCAGAAGACCCTGACGGCTTCCGGCGGCCTCGGCGGGCAATCGCTGAAGGCGGGCGTGATAACCAATTTGGGCGAAATACCGTTTGCCAGTGTGCCGGTGACCGGTGTCCCTATCAGCTTCGGCGGCGAATCTTCCGCCATCGAAGCTACAGGAGAAGAAACCATTTGGGCAGACTGACCTGCTTGAAACGTAACGCATTGAACCAACAAAAACGAAATGACAAATGAAAACAAGAAACAAACTATACGATAAGAGCCGGCTGCGCCTCCTTTGTCTGCTGACAGCGTTGCTCGGCTTATTCGGTGCCGGACACGCCTTGGCGGCCAACCCCACCACCCTCACCGTGGGCGGCACCGATGTGCTGAACGGCGGCTACTGGACGACCAACGCCGACGGCACCCTGACAGAGGCCAGCGCAGACAACTACAACGTCTACTACGACGGCAACGGCACCCTGACCCTGAAGGGCGCCACCATCAACGGCACGGATATCACCGGTCATGTCGGAACGGGCATCTACGCAGAGGGCGACCTGACCATCGTGCTGGAGGGCAGCAGCACCGTCACGGGCGTTCAGGATCCAAACGGCGAATCCCAGAGCATCCGTGTGTCTGGAAACCTGACCATCCAAGGCGGCGGCAGCCTGACCGCGCAGGGCACTGAGACAAGCTCAGGCAGCAGTTATGGTATCTTTGTCATTGGATCATTCACCCAGCAAGGCGGCAGCGTCACCGCCATCGGCGGCGACGTTAGCGGAAACTATACTTCGACAGGTCTCTATGTATACGGTGGCACAGTTACGGCGCAGGACGGGACGCTGACCGCCACCGGCGGTGACACCAGTGGCAGCAGTTACGGCATCTCTATGTCTTCGTCTTCGTCTGTCACCGTGGGCAGTGCCGCCGTGACCGCCACCGGCGGCACAGGCAATTACAGTTATGGCCTTTATGTTGACCCCTCTTCCCCTTCCGTTTCCCCTTCCGTGACCCTATCCGGCAGCGGCTCCCTCACCGCCCGGAGCGGATCGGCGACGAAAACGGCGGGCGGCATCTACCTTGTTAACATTTGGAGCAGCACAGGGTCTGTGACCGTCGGGAACGGCTCCACCCTGCTGACCAACAGTGTGATATTTAGGGATTCGTCTTTCAATGAAAATCCGCTGGCCCCCACCGGCGACGGCAGCTGGCTGATCTACGGCCAGAGCGGCCAGACCAGCGCCGTGGGCGGCAACTATACCCTGGAAGAGAACCTCACCATTGAAAGCGGGAACACCCTCACCATCCCGGCGGGCAGCACCCTGACGGTGCCCCAGGGCAAGACCCTGACCGTGAACGGCACCCTCACCAACCAGGGCACGCTGTCCATCGCCGCCGAATCCTGCCTGACCGGCAGCGGCAGCCTGGAGGGCGACGGCAGCTTTACCGCCGTCGCTGTAACGGGCATCGAGGTACCCGATGACGTGACCTGTGCCGACTACGAGAAGAAGGTCGTCCTGGCCGGCCCCACGGTGCTCGGCCACGCCTTCACCGCCGATGGCTGGACGCTTACCTTTACGAAAGGAGAAGTCACGCTGGACGGCTGTACCTACACCGTCACCGCCTCTAAAGAGGGCAGCGAGTCCATCGAAAAAACCTTCACCGCGCAACACAGCTTCGGTGAGGATGGCAAATGTCCCTGCGGCGCGTCGCGTCCCACGCAGGATGCCGAGGGCTGCTATCAGGTGGCCGATGCGTTCCAGCTGTTCTGGTTCGCCGGGCTGGTCAACGGCACCCTGACCGACGGCACGGAGCAGAATACGAGCGCCAGCGCGGTACTGACTGCGGACATCGAGCTGAGCGGCGAGACCTGGACCCCTATCGGCAGCGAGAGCACCCCCTACACCGGCACCTTTGACGGCCAGGGCTATACCATCAGCGGTATGACCATCGAAAACGCCGAAAGCTATTCCGGCCTGTTCGGCAACGTCACCGGCACCGTCCGGGACTTCACCGTGACCGGCAGCATCACCATCACCGGCGATGAAACTGTTTCGAGAGTAGGCGGCGCGGTCGGCTCTCTGGGCACCGCTTCGGTGGGGGGCACTGTCAGCGGTGTGACCAGCAAGGTAAATATCACCGTCAGTGCCGGCAACGACCACATCGGCGGCGTGGTAGGCTCCATGCCTGAGAACAGCAGCCCCACGGTGGAAAGCTGCGTCTATACGGGCAACATCAACATTACGGTGGCAGCGGGCAGCGTGGCCGGCGTGGTGGGCTATATCCGCACCGGCACCATCCAGAACTGCGCCAACCAGGGTGGCATCAGCATCAATACGGGTGGCAACGGCAGTGTGGGCGGCATCTTAGGTTATTGCAACAACGGTAATATATACATTCGCAACTGTTATAACAGCGGTGTCATCGCGGCTGAAGGCACTGCCAACGTGGGCGCCATCGTAGGCCAAAACAAGAGCACTCAGGCCACCGTCAGCAACTGCTGTTACCTGACCGGCAGTGCCGACAAGGGACAGGGTCAGCTCACCGATGACGCGGCAGGCACCGCAGTAAAGACCGACGAAGATTTCAAGAGCGGTGCAGTAGCCGTACTGCTGCAAGGTAGCCAGACAGTACAGGTTTGGGGCCAGACCCTCGGCACTGACAACTATCCCGTGCTGACCACCGACGAGGCCATGCGCGTCTATGCCGCCAAGCAGTATAACGGTTCTGCCAATGCAACCGAACTCTATACCAACGCGTCGGGCATCAGCCTCCCCGAAGGGAACGCCCTCCTCGTGATAGAGGACGCTGTGTCGGCCACGACAGGCACGAACATCGTGGTGAAGAGCGGTGAAGCCTATACCTGCGCCAACCTGGTACTGACCGATGGCGCCGACTTCTACACGCCGGTAGCCTTCACGGCCGCGCAGGCCACCTACAGCCGACCGTTGGCGGATGGCACGCAGTGGGGCACCGTGGCCCTGCCGTTCGATGCCACCAGCGTGACCGGCGCCGAGCTGTTCCGGGTGGACCGTCAGGAAGGTGATGCGCTGTATGTGGACGAAACGAGCGGCATGGCAGGCGGTGAGCCGCTGGTATTCCGTGCGAATGCGGATGTGACGGAGGTGGACTTCAAGGGTACGGAGGTGGCTGTCCGTGCTACGGACGCAGAAACAACAAGCAGCGCCGTGCTGAAAGGCACGTCGCAGACTGTCAGCCAGCTGGACGCAGGCGCCTATTTCATCTACGGCGACAAGTTCTATCAGGTTGCATCGGGCAGCCCGGTTGGCATGAAGCCTTTCCGCGCCTACATTCCGGCTGCTGCCGGAGCCTCCACCCGCTTGGCGGGCGCGGCATCGCAACTGCGCATTGTGTTCAATGCTTCGGAAACGACCCGCACGGCGCACGAAGGGAACTGAAGCACCGGCGTGCGGCGCGAACCGCACGCCGGTGCAGTCCTGAAAAGACGCGCGTGTAGCTCGGACTACACGCGCGTGCAAGTTCAGCTACACGCGCGTGTAATTCAAACCGGACGCGCGTCTTTTTACAACGAGATTATCGGTAGATGTTAATCTGCTCATTATTAACTGTTTAAAAACTAATGATCATGAAAGCGAATTTCAATTTAGCCCACAGGATGAATCCTCAGACGAAGGAAAAAATGTGGTATGCCGTGCCGAGCAGCAAGGGCGTGCTCGATGCCGACGAAACGGCAACGATGGCCGTGGCCGACACCACGCTGTCCAAAGGCGAATACAAGTATGCCATGGAAGCAACTACAGACAAGCTGATATCCATGGTGCTGAGCGGCGTGACCATCACCATCGGCGACCTGGGCAAGCTGCGCCTGTCGTTCGGCAGCAAGGGGGCAGCCAACATCGATGACTTTGATACGGCTACGATGATTCAGAACCCGAAGTTCGTCTTCACCCCTTCGAAGACGCTGAAGGCCGCGCTGGCCAACGCCCAGTTCGAGGTGGAAGGCGTGGTGGAAGACGGCATCAAGTATGGCTCGGTGGCCTCGTACCGCAAGGCGAAGGGCCTGCCCACCGGCGGCACTACCGAACCCGGCGGTGAGGATGGCGCCGACGAGGAAGGCGGAAGCCCGCTGTAAATGGAGAATGGATAATTGAGAATTGAAAATTCATTCTCCATTCTCCATTTTCAATTTTCCATTAAAAAAGGGGCTTCGGCCCCTTTTTTTGTACTACGGTGCGTCCGAATGCCCCGGACGGCGAAATGGAAAACGGACGCACCGTGGTGCGTCCCTACATTCCTAAAATCTGAAATCTCAATATTTCGCCTTGATCTCCGGCAGCGCCTTCCGGATGTCGCTGATGCGGCGGGCGTCGCTGGGGTGCGTGCTGAGCAGTTCGGGGACGGAGCCGCTGCCCGAGGCCGACATCTTCTGCCAGAAGCCGACGGCCACGTCGGGGTTGTAGCCCGCCATGCGCATCAGCACCAGGCCCATGTAGTCGGCCTCCGTCTCGTGCTTGCGCGAGAAGGGCAGCATGACGCCCACCTGCGCGCCCAGTCCGTAGATGGTGGAGGCGGCCGTCTGGATGGCGGCGCTCTTCTCGGCGAGGGAGTAGTTGAGCAGCTGGGCGCCCGTCTGTGCCAGCATCTGCTGGCTGAGGCGCTCGTTGCTGTGCTTGGCTACGGCGTGCGCCACTTCGTGACCGATGACCACGGCCAGCTCGTCGTCCGACGTGACGAGCTTCATCAGCCCTTCGTAGACCACAATCTTGCCGCCGGGCATGCAGAAGGCGTTCACCTGCTTGTCCGCCACGAGGTTGAACTCCCACTGGAAGTTCTTCACTTCGGAGGCCAGTCCGTTCTGGCGGAGGTAGGCCTCGGTGGCCTGGGCTATCTTCTGGCCGACGCGCTTCACCATGGCCGCCTGCTTGGCCGACGAGGAGCGCGGGGCGGTCTTCATGTAGTCGTTGTACTGCGTCAGGCTGGACGAGAGGACTTCCTGGTCGGAGACGAGGAGCAACTGGCGGCGTCCCGTCAGGGGGACGGAGCCGCATCCCGCCCAGAGGAGGGCGGTGAGGGCGAGGAGGAGGAGAGGATTTTTCATATATTATCGTTTAAAGGGTTATGCTTGGACAAAGATACGGAGAATTTCTGAAATTGCCTCCACCGTTTTTCCTGTAACCGGATGGACGAAGCGCAGCGAGCGGGCATGGAGGTAGAGGCGGTCGGCAGGCGTGCCGTAGAGCGGGTCGCCCACGATGGGGCAGCCGAGGCCCTCGGCATGGGCGGCGTGGACGCGGAGCTGGTGCGTGCGCCCCGTCAGCGGACGGAAGCGGACGAGCGTGCGGCCCTCGCGGCGTTCCAGCACTTCGTAGAGGGTCTGCGCCGGCTTGGCGTGGGGCGCGCGCACCTCCTGGCAGGGGCGGTGGTGCGGGCTGGGGCCCAGGGGCAGGTCGATGAGGCCGCTGTCCGCCGCGACGGTGCCCTGGAGCAGGGCGATGTACTCCTTCTCCACGGCGCGCGTCTCGAAGAGGGCTTGCAGGCGGCGGTGCACGTCGGCGGTCTTGGCGATGAGCATCAGGCCGGAGGTATCCATGTCCAGGCGGTGCACCACGAGCGGGCCTTCGGCCTGGGGCAGGCGGCTGCGCATCAGGCTGAGCACCGAGGGGGCGTCGGTCTCCCTGCCCGGCACGGAGAGCAGGCCGGCGGGCTTGTCGACGATGAGCAGCCACGGGTCCTCGTAGACCGTGCGCAGGCGGTGGGCAGGGGCGTCGGCCATCTTCTGCTGCAGCGGGTTGTCGTCCACGTCGAGGCCTTGGAGCATGTACTTCAGGATGGGGCCGCACTTGCCCGTACAGGCGGGGTAGAAGTGCCCATGTTCGCGTATCTCGTTCGCCGGCGAGCGGCCCCACCAGAACTCGGCCATGCAGAGGGGCTTCCACTTGTGGAGGTAGGCCTGCTGGAGCAGCTTGGGTGCGGCACATTCGCCGGCACCGGCGGGCGGGGTGCCCTGGCGGGTGGGGGCGAAGATGGTGCAGAGGTCTTTGGCCTCGCCGCGGGCGTTGAGCATCTTGAAGTGCCAGAAGAGGCGCATCTGCAGGGCGGCGGAGCGGCGGTGGCGTTCGGCCTTCAGCTCACGGATGGGGGCCTGCAGGCGGTCGAAGGCGGCTTGCGCTTCGGCTTCGCGGGCCTGCCAGGCGCGTTCGGCACGCTTGTATTCGGCTTTCTGGTGCTGGCTTTCGCGTGTCAGGGCGGCTTCCTCGTCGGGCGTCAGGGTGGCCGATTGGCGCAGGCGGTGGCGTGCGTCGCGGGCTTCCTTCAGGGCGAGGCGCATGGCGGACAGGGCTTCGTCGGCCTGGCGGCGCACGTCATTGAGCGCAGTCTGTGCATGATGCAGGGTCTCGTCAGCCTCCAGCGCGGCGATGCGGCGGTTCAGGGCGGAAATCTGCTCTTCCTCCTGCTTGAAGAAGCCGTCGGGCTGCAGCAGGTCGTAGACGGGCGGCACGAAGAAGGGCAGGCGGTTCTGCCCCGCCAGGATGCCCGAGAAGGCGGCCAGGTAGCCCAGCTTCCCCTCGCGGGTGCGCACCACCAGCACGCCGAACATCTTGCCGCGCTCCAGCTCGTCGTGCCACTGCGTCTGCGCCGCCAGATATTGCTGTACCTCATGCGCGGCCAGCAGGCAGAGCGGGTGGGGCGTGTAGGCAAAGGGATAGGTGAACCGCCGGGGCGGCTCGATGCCCTCGGTAGGCGAGGCGAACGGGTGAAGCATCTCCGCCCCGTCGCCGGTGGTGCGTGCGGTGGCCTTCTTCAGCCCCGCCGCGTGTTTCTTCTTCTTTTCCCATGCCGCCTTGCGGGCCTCGTAGGCGTCGCGCTGGCGTTCCAGATAGTTGTCGGCCATAGAATTGAAAATTGAGAATTGAAAATGGATAATGGTTTCAATCAGGTTGCAAAGATACCTATTTTTCATTCTCCATGCCGCATTCTCCATTTTCAATTTTCAATTCTCCATTTTCAATTCCTTTTCCACATCCTTGCGTACGGTGCGCCAGAAGGGCATCCGCTTCAGC
>ULRH01059144.1_pt1 | contig 25172 bp, 25 predicted proteins | sample 1955271 | NCBI WGS metagenome assembly ULRH01 (sample SAMEA4835677, study PRJEB28245) | human gut metagenome | biome: gut microbiome; material: fecal sample | place: Denmark | collected 2008 | reverse complement strand
GGTACGTTTATCGCTTATGCCGATGTGACAGACGACCGCTTTCTTCAGACTTTTGAAGACTTGAAGCCGCTACTGGCATTGACCGGAGGACAGATGCGGTTGTTTAATCGGGGTGCTTCGGGATATGAGTTCCGTATGCAGGATGGAAGTGTGATAGGAATGCGTCCGGGGAACCAATCGTTGTGGTTCGGTGTGTCCGAAGGACGATTTTATTTGACGAATCATGCTGATTTGATAAATGCCCGAGTGCCAGGCCTGACTTTGCGTGATTGCCCTTGGGGGAAATCAGTCAAAGGGAAGCGTTGTTTTTATGCGATGAATCTTGGCGCATTGGCAGAAAATGCCCAGTCGGTTGCCGGTAGGCCGGAGTTGCAAGCCTTGGGCTTTGTGAAGGGCTTGGACTATCTGACAATCGAAGGTGTCAATGCGGAGAAGTCGCGGATGGAATTGGTAATGAAAGACTCCCAAATAAATATTCTCAGTTCCTTGTTGAGCGCATTTAAATAAAAAGGAAAGGATATGGAAACAATCGAGTTGCAACAGACTTTGCCGGAAGTGTTTGCCGGCAAAGATACGGTTATATCCGATGTCTGGCATCGTCAGGTAGCTTTGCAGAAAGGAAAGGTTTATCTGTTGGAAGCGGCTTCGGGGACAGGGAAGTCTTCTCTTTGTAGTTTTGTTTATGGATATCGGAACGATTATCAGGGTATTATTACTTTCGACGGGCAAAATATACGTAATTTTTCGGTGCGTGATTGGGTGAATTTGCGGAAACGTTCGTTAAGTATGTTGTTTCAAGAGCTTCGGCTTTTTGGAGAGTTGACGGCATTGGAGAATGTGCGTCTGAAGAATGCGCTGACCGGTTATTGTTCCCGAAAACAAGTGGACGAATGGTTTTTACGCCTGGGTATCGATGGGAAGAAAAATGAGAAAGTGAATCGTATGTCGTTTGGACAACAGCAACGGGTAGCGTTTATCCGTGCGTTGTGCCAGCCTTTCGATTTTATTTTTCTGGATGAGCCTGTCAGTCACTTGGATGATGGCAATAGCCGGATTATGGCAGATATGCTTAAAGAAGAAATAGGCCGGAGAGGTATAGGTGTGGTGGTGACTTCTATCGGGAAGCATTTGCCCTTGGAATACGACCGGATACTGAAACTTTAGCTTGCCGTTATACACACAGATTATTCATTATTCATTATTTGCAGGAAGCATGATTTGGAAATTATTAAAACAGCATATAAATCCCTCCCAATTGCTTGGCTTTTCATTGGCTAATGTTTGCGGTATGGTGATTGTTTTGCTTGCCATACAGTTTTATCGGGACGTTCTGCCTGCTTTTACGCAAGGAGATAGTTTCTTGAAGGGCGATTATGTCATTGTCAGTAAGAAAATCAGTACATTGGGTACATTGGTGGGAAAGCAGACTACGTTTTCTACACGTGATATAGAGGAGATAGAAGAACAACCGTTTGTGAAGCGGGTAGGTAGTTTCTTGCCTTCTCAGTTTAAAGTAATGGCAGGGATGGGGCTTCATGGTGTTACTATGTCAACCGATTTGTTTTTCGAGTCTGTTCCAGATGCGTATGTCGATGTACAGTCCGACCGATGGGCGTTTGATCCCGAATCGGGTGTCATACCTATTATTATTCCACGCAATTATTTGAATCTGTATAATTTCGGGTTTGCTCAAAGCCGTAATTTACCCCAGCTTTCCGAAGGAGTAATCGGTATGGTAAACCTGGATATCCGTATGGCGGGTAATGGACAGGTTGGTCAGATGAAAGGACGTATTGTCGGATTTTCAAGCCGATTGAATACGATTTTGGTGCCAGAAGCGTTTATCCGTTGGGCTAACGCACGTTATGGCACAGGTAAGGAAGCGGAACCTTCACGGCTGGTTATCGAAGTGAGCAATCCGGCAGACGAACGTATCGTGCAGTTCTTCCAGCGAAAAGGATATGAACAGGAAGGAAACGAATTAGAGGCTGGTAAGACGACTTGGTTTTTGAAGGTGGTTGTCGGAGTGGTATTGTCGGTCGGTTTGTTGATTAGTGTCTTGTCTTTCTATATTCTGATATTGAGCGTTTATTTATTGTTGCAGAAAAATATGCGGAAATTGGAGACTTTGTTGTTGATAGGATACAGTCCCGTACAAGTGGCACGTCCTTATCAGTTGTTGACAATCGGCCTGAATCTGTTAGTCCTGCTTTTAGGACTCGGTATTGTAGCGGGAATCCGTAGCGTGTATCTGCCGGTTTTTTCTTCTCTGCTTACCGGAGGGGATGGAGGCAGTCTGCTTCCGGCTTTGCTGGCAGGTGCGGTCGTTTTTGTATTGGTTTCTGTGTTGAATGGAATCATTATCCGTCGGAAGATAGACGGGATTTGGGCACGTAAAAAATGATTGTCTGCATTCTGGCAATGTATGCCCCCTAAAAATGAATATATACTGCATGGGCGGTTGAATATATACTTCATCCGCCCATGAATATATACTTCATCGGCCAAGTAAGTACTACTGCGTTTTTCATGCAGTAGGATTGGCTGATTGTGGAATTCATAAGATATAAGTCAAAAGTAAGTTTATGATAGAACAAGTGGAATTCTCATTGAAGCCTCGCCCGAGAGGTTTTCATCTGGTAACTCAGGAAGTAGTGAGCCATTTGCCTGCACTTCCAGAGAAAGGGTTGCTTCATTTATTTATCAAGCATACCAGTTGTGCGCTGAGTATTAATGAAAATTACGATCCGAGCGTACGCAGTGATATGGAGCGTATTTATAACAATTTGGTGAAGGAGAACCAGGCTTATTATACCCACGTTGATGAAGGAGCGGACGATATGCCCAGTCATGCAAAGTGTAGTCTGACCGGTGTGTCGTTGAGTATCCCTATCACAGGAGGACGGCTGAATTTGGGAACGTGGCAAGGCATTTATTTGTGTGAGTTCAGAGATTATGGAGGAGCCAGAAAAGTAGTGGCTACAGTTATCGGATAATTTGTTTGTTTCAGTGCACAAGAGTGTGTTTCAGCTGTTGCTATTGTGAATAAGTGTTAAAAAACAGGGATACGATAACACCACTGTTAATATCTTATTTCATGTTTGCCGGTAAAAGTGGTTTTTTATAAAAAAATGTTACCCGGAGTGATAAGCTTATGAGATATTTATTTAATTTTGCGTAGACGATTGGTCAAACATTGAACAATCGGACAAACCTTGGTTCAGGTGAAAGAACAGTTGAATTTATAAATCATAAAGAGTAAAGCTTATGTCAAAAATCGTTGGACACATTTCGCAGGTCATCGGTCCGGTGGTCGATGTGTACTTCAAATTGGAAACAGGCCAGGATGTGGAAAAATCCTTGCCGAAAATCCACGACGCATTGACTATCGCTCGTAACGATGGCCGTACGTTGGTGATTGAAGTACAGCAGCATATCGGTGAAGACACTGTACGTTGCGTAGCCATGGACAGTACAGATGGATTGAAACGCGGAATGGAAGTCGTACCTGCCGGACACCCGATTTCTATGCCGGTAGGAAATCAGATTAAGGGACGTGTAATGAATGTAGTCGGTGACGCGATTGACGGAATGAAGGAACTGGACAAACAGGAAGGTTTCCCGATTCACCGTGAACCGCCCAAATTTGAAGACTTGGCTACATCACAGGAAGTCCTTTTTACGGGTATTAAAGTGATTGACCTCTTGGAGCCTTATCTGAAGGGAGGTAAAATCGGTTTGTTTGGTGGTGCCGGCGTAGGAAAAACCGTGCTCATCAAAGAGTTGATTAACAACATTGCCAAGAAGCACAATGGTTTCTCGGTCTTTGCCGGTGTGGGTGAACGTACCCGTGAAGGTAACGACTTGTTGCGTGAAATGATTGAGTCGGGTGTAATCCGTTACGGCGATGAATTCTTGAAGAGCATGGAAGAAGGCAATTGGGATTTGTCGAAAGTGGATTACAAGGAAGTGGAAAAATCACAAGTGTCCATGGTGTTCGGGCAGATGAACGAACCTCCTGGCGCACGTCAGTCGGTGGCTCTGTCCGGTTTGACCCTTGCGGAATCTTTCCGTGACCGTGATACGGGCGAGAATGGCCCGCGTGATATCTTGTTCTTCATTGACAATATCTTCCGTTTCACCCAGGCGGGTTCCGAAGTATCAGCGTTGTTGGGACGTATGCCTTCTGCGGTAGGTTATCAGCCGACATTGGCAACAGAAATGGGACAGATGCAGGAACGTATTACTTCTACAAAGAATGGCTCTATCACTTCTGTACAAGCGGTATATGTGCCGGCTGATGACTTGACCGACCCGGCTCCTGCTACTACATTTACGCACTTGGATGCTACTACGGTGTTGAGCCGTAAGATTGCTGAGCTGGGTATTTATCCTGCGGTAGACCCGTTGGATTCTACTTCACGTATTCTGGATCCGCTGGTTGTAGGTAAAGAACATTATGATACGGCACAGCGCGTTAAGCAGATTCTGCAACGCAACAAGGAGTTGCAGGATATCATCTCTATCTTGGGTATGGATGAATTGTCTGATGAGGACCGTTTGACGGTAAACCGTGCACGCCGTGTACAGCGATTCCTCTCACAACCATTTGCCGTAGCCGAACAGTTTACCGGAGTACCGGGTGTGATGGTTTCTATTGAGGATACCATTAAAGGATTCAAGATGATTTTGGACGGTGAGGTAGACTACCTGCCCGAACAGGCATTCTTGAATGTCGGTACCATTGAGGATGCTATCAAGAAGGGTGAAAAACTGCTTGCCGCAGCGAAGGGATAAGTATAGAGTCTTTTTTAAATTAAAAAATAATGAAAGAACTTCATCTGGTTATCGCTTCACCTGAACGTACCATTTATGATGGGAAGGTGGATATGGCTGTTTTGCCGGGTGAGCTTGGAGAATTCCAAGTGCTGGTCAACCATGCTCCTCTGATTTCGTCATTGATGGCTGGAGAAGTAAGGTATACGGTCGGAAAAGAATCGCAGTCCTTGCAAATTAAGGGCGGATTCGTAGAAGTCAGGGACAATCAGATATCGGTTTGCGTCGAACTTTAAGAGGACGACAAGAGTTTAAAGCTGTTTTGAAGATGTTTTTAACGACCGTAAAAAAGAAATTTATCGGAGAACTTAGCGTGGGTGGCATTGTACTGACGGCTGTGGTGGTCTTAGCTTATCATTTTCTTATGCCTGAATGGTATTTTGCTTGGTTCCCGTTGATACCGGTATTTTTCTATTTGTTTGGTTTTTTATACATCTATATGATTGCTTTCACTTATGAACTGGGAGCAGACAAAATAGCGATGGCTTATCTGATATGCAAGGTATTGAAGTTGATATTAAGTGCGTTGGCCCTGATTTTTTACGGATTTGTGATAGGGCAGGATGTAGTAGCTTTTGTGGCGACTTTCGTCTTCTTCTATTTTGCGTTTCTGTTTTTCGAAACCCGTTTCTTCCTTCGCTTCGAAGCGAGGCTGAAATTAAGTAAACAAGTTAACAATGAAAAGAATACGGTACATAGTAATAACACTGCTGCTGTTGTTGGCAATACCGGAAACGACGCTGAAGGCGGAGACCGGCGGTGAAGGAGATATAGATGTGAATGAATTGATATTCGGACACATTGGTGACGCTTATGAGTGGCATGTTGTCACTTTAGGCGATGCGCATCTGACCATCCCCCTTCCGGTTATCGTAAAAAACAGTACAGGCTGGCATGTGTTTTGCTCTTCTCATCTGGAAGAAGGAAAAACATACGAAGGCTTGTATATAGCTGAAGGCGGTGCATACGACGGCAAGATAGTGGAGCGGAATGCTGCTGGCGAAGAGGTAAGGCCGATTGATATTTCCATTACCAAAAATGTGCTGGGCTTGTTTATCAACAGTGCTTTACTGGTAGTGATTATGCTGAGTTGTGCACGTTGGTATAAGAAGCACGCATTGGAGCAAGGTGCTCCGAAAGGTGGTGTGGGAATGATTGAAGCTACGGTAATGTCTATCTACAATGACGTGATAAAAGGTTGTGTAGGTGAAGATTATAAGCGTTATGCGCCTTATTTGCTGACCGCTTTCTTCTTTGTGCTGGTGAACAACTTGATGGGGTTGATACCGATATTCCCGGGTGGCGCTACGGTAACGGGTAATATAGCCGTTACAATGGTGTTGGCTTTATGTACGTTCCTCTTTACCAATATATTTGGTACGAAGGCGTATTGGAAAGACATTTTCTGGCCCGAGGTTCCTACATGGTTGAAAGTCCCCATACCGATGATGCCATTGATTGAATTCTTCGGTATATTCACCAAACCGTTCGCTCTGATGATTCGTCTTTTCGCCAATATGATGGCTGGACACGCTGCGATGTTGAGCTTGATTGCTATTATCTTCATCACAGTGAAGGCCGGTGCTGTTATTAATGGCTCGATGACGGTGGTTGCGGTAGCGTTCGGTATATTTATGAATGCACTTGAACTTTTGGTTGCATTCATCCAAGCGTATGTGTTCACGATGCTTTCGGCAGTATTTATCGGCTTATCGAGGGTGAAAGGACACAATGAATAGTTAAATGATAAATTAAACAAAGTATAACCATTAAAATTTTAGAATTATGTTATTATCAGTTTTATTGCAGGCTGCTGCAGGTGTTGGCATTAGTAAATTGGGCGCTGCTATCGGCGCAGGTATCGCAGTATTGGGTGCAGGTATCGGTATCGGTAAAATCGGTGGTGCTGCCATGGAAGCTATGGCACGTCAACCGGAAGCATCAGGCGATTTGCGTATGAACATGATTATTGCTGCGGCTTTGGTCGAAGGTGTTGCTTTGATTGCTATCGTGGTTTGTTTGTTGACATTGTTCTTGTAAAAAACGTAGATTATGGGATTATTAACTCCGGATCCGGGGCTAGTGTTCTGGATGATTATCACGTTTGGTGTCGTATTCGTTTTGTTGGCGAAATATGGCTTCCCCGTAATCATCAAGGCAGTAGAGGACCGGAAAGCATATATAGACAATTCACTGAAAGCTGCACGTGAAGCCAACGAACAGTTGGCAAACGTGAAGCTGGAAGGTGAAAAGATTCTGGCTCAGGCACGTGAGGAACAGAACCGCATTTTAAGTGAGGCTGCCGTTACGCGCGACCGTATCGTGAAAGATGCTCAAGATCGGGCTATTGTCGAAGGCCAGCGTTTGATGACGGAAGTAAAGAAGCAGATTGAAACGGAAAAGGAAAGTGCAATCCGCGATATACGTCGTCAGGTAGCTGTGCTTTCGGTTGAGATTGCCGAGAAGATTATGCGGAGCAAACTTGTCGATGCCAAAGAGCAGAATGCTTTGATTGACCGTATGCTGGATGAAATGCTTGAATCTTCAAAAAAATAAATAGGTTATGAATACGGGAGTTGTTTCCAGACGTTATGCGAAAGCTTTGCTTGCGTACGCCAAGGCGGCAAAGAAGGAAGACAAGGTGTACAAGGAAGTGAAGTCGCTTGCCGAATACTTTGACCGTGTTGCTGGTTTGCGCCATGCGGTGGAGAATCCTGTATTGGATGTCCAGACAAAGCTGAACTTACTGCGTGAAGCTTCCGGAGGAGCAAATGTAAGCAATGAGCTGATGCGTTTTTTTAGTCTGGTATTGGAAGGAAAAAGGGAAAAATTCTTGCAGTTCATGACCTGGTCGTATATCGATTTGTATCGTGAAGATAAAAACATTCTCATTGGCAAACTGATAACAGCTGTGCCGTCACCTAGATTGGAGGACTATTTGAAAAAATCGTTATCGAAAGATAATGATAATGCTACTATCGAATTGGACGCTAAAGTAGACCCCAATTTAATCGGTGGTTATATCGTGGAAGTAGCCGGGCGTCGGTTGGATGCCAGTGTGGCTAATCAGTTGAAACGTGTGGAACAGCAGTTTATAGCGAAAAACAGGAGAATAATTTAAAAAAAAACTTATGCCAGAAAATAATAATATTAAACCCAGTGAAGTTTCAGAAGTGTTACTCCAGCAGTTGCAAGGGATTGATACTTCTTTGAAATTCGACGAAGTGGGTACCGTGCTTCAGGTAAGTGATGGCGTAGCTCGTATATACGGATTGCGCAATGCTGAAGCCAACGAATTGCTTCAATTCGAGAACGGTATCATGGGAGTCGTGATGAATCTGGAGGAGGATAATGTCGGAGCTGTGTTGTTGGGTCCTACCGATCAGGTAAAGGAAGGTATGGTGGTAAAACGTACAAACCGTATCGCCTCTATCAATGTCGGTGAAGGTATGCTGGGACGTGTTATCGACCCGTTGGGTGTGCCTTTGGACGGAAGAGGCGAAATCGGAGGTGAGACCTGCGAGATGCCTTTGGAACGTAAAGCTCCTGGGGTTATTTTCCGTCAGCCGGTAACTGAACCGTTGCAGACAGGTTTGAAAGCTATTGACGCGATGATTCCTATCGGACGCGGGCAACGTGAGTTGATTATTGGCGACCGTCAGACAGGTAAAACAGCGATTGCTATTGATACAATTATTAATCAGCGTCATAATTATGAAGCAGGTGATCCTGTATATTGTATCTATGTAGCAGTGGGTCAGAAAGGGTCTACCGTAGCCAGTCTGGTAAATGTATTGCGTGAAAAAGGTGCAATGGATTATACGATAGTAGTAGCTGCTACGGCTTCCGATCCTGCTGCCTTGCAATATTTTGCGCCATTTGCAGGGGCTGCTATCGGTGAATATTTCCGCGATACCGGTCGTCATGCTTTGGTGGTTTACGATGACTTGTCGAAACAGGCTGTTGCTTACCGTGAGGTATCTCTGATTTTGCGCCGTCCTTCAGGACGTGAAGCTTATCCGGGTGATATCTTTTATTTGCACTCTCGTTTGTTGGAACGTGCTGCAAAGATTATCAGCCAGCAAGAAGTGGCTGAAACGATGAATGACTTGCCCGCCAGCTTGAAAGGTAAGGTGAAAGCCGGAGGTTCACTTACAGCATTGCCCATTATCGAAACGCAGGCTGGTGACGTGTCGGCCTATATTCCTACGAATGTAATTTCTATCACCGATGGTCAGATATTCTTGGAGACCGACTTGTTCAATCAAGGTTTCCGTCCTGCTATCAATGTAGGTATTTCTGTATCGCGTGTGGGTGGTAGTGCTCAGGTTAAGAGTATGAAGAAAGTAGCGGGAACGTTGAAGATTGACCAGGCACAATACCGCGAATTGGAAGCATTCTCTAAATTCAGTAGCGATATGGATCCTGTTACAGCTATGGCTATCGACCGTGGACGTAAGAATAACCAGTTGCTTATCCAGCCTCAGTATACACCGATGCCGGTAGGCGAACAGGTAGCTATCTTGTATTGTGGTACGCACTCGTTGATGCGTGATATTCCGCTTGATAAGGTACGCGCTTTCCAAGATGCGTTCTTGACGACTATGCGTGCTAACCACCAAAAAGATGTGTTAGACGTATTGGCAGCCGGTAAAATTAGCGACGAGGTTACGGCAATCATCGAAAAAGTAGCGGCAGATACAGTAGGACAATTTAAAGAGAAATAATCATCATGGCATCACTGAAAGAAGTAAAAGGAAGAATCAGTTCCATCAACGGTACGCTGAAAATCACTTCAGCGATGAAGATGGTAGCCTCTGCTAAACTCCACAAGGCGCAGGGGGATATCGAAAACATGCTTCCTTACGAACGAAGACTGCATCACATGCTGACCAACTTCTTGAGTTCGGGGCAGAGTGTAGAGTCGCCTTTCATTGTGAAACGTGATGTGAGGAAGATTGCCATTGTTGTATTTGCATCGAACAGTAGCTTGTGTGGCGGATTTAATGCAAACGTCATCCGTCATTTGCAGGAAACGGTTGAAGAATATACGAAAACCGTCGGAAAAGAAAATATTCTGATTTATCCGGTAGGACGTAAAGTTGCGGATGCCACTAAGAAGATGGGATTTACTCCTATGGGGGATTATCAGCACATGAGCGGTAAGCCGAACTATCAGGAGGCCTCTGATTTGGCGGTAGAGTTAATCAACCGTTATATGGCAGATGAAATACAGGAAGTGATATTGTTGTATAACCATTTCAAGTCTACTTCTTCACAGGTTCTGACAAGAGAGGCTTATTTGCCTCTTGACCTTGAGGCGGAACAGAAAGCGAATGCGGTGCAAGAAGGTGACAAGAAAGGCACTATGGAGGCTGATTATATTATTGAGCCGTCTGCAGAACGAGTGATGCAGGAATTGCTTCCTAAGGTACTTCGTCTGAAAATCTACACCGTATTGCTCGATTCTGCTGCTGCCGAGCACGCCGCACGTACAATGGCAATGCAGATTGCCACAGACAATGCGAACGACTTGCTGCAAGAACTCACGTTGCTTTACAATAAGAGTCGTCAGCAGGCCATCACCAATGAGTTGCTTGATATTGTGGGCGGTACGATGGCGTAAGTAAGCTGTTCTGTTATATAAATGCAAGATGAGAAATTAAGAATGAAGAATTAGTGGGTATCTGCTTTTAAATTCTTCATTCTTAATTTCTCATCTTGCATTTTTCTTTTAAAGAATGTCTGCAATTTGACAAGATATTGGGCGCAAATAGGGTTAAACCTGTTTATTAATAGTAATAATTCGAGTCAACCCATACTAAGAATAAGGCTAAAGGTAGTCAATCTTTTCTACAAAGCTACAGGTTGTTAATCCGAATTTCTTCATGTTGACGGAACTACTTGCCATTCAGTTCGTCAACGATGCGGGCGCATTCTTGGTAAACTTCTTCAGGAATTGCCATTCTTCCCGCTTCTTGTTGAGTCATTCCCATGGTAAATTCACCATCCTTGTATTGGATGCACTCCATTGCGGCTGCATTGGTTCCCACTTCTTCGAATTGAGGAACAAATGTACGGGTCGTTACAATCGGGTCGGTATTGTAAGGAGCTTTGGGATAAAGTGTCACGGACATGCGTACCACGGAATTAGGCAATGAAGTAGATGTTGTTTGAATCGGCTTGCCCAGCACTTGAGACAGCTCGTTTAGTGATACTTTCAGCCCATAGGGAGTGACTTGTACATAATCTGTTGTGAACGAATTCGAATCTGAGAATCTGACCAACAGCGAGTCTGGGGCGGAAAAGAATTCCGAATCAAAGCTAATCGGGCAGTAAGAGACAGAACCTTGACCTACTCCATCTACCATAATAGGTGCTTGTGCGGTTTTGGAAGGTTTATGTGCGGTTTTCCTTACTTCCAAAAACTTGGCAGAGACTTCATATTTGTCTATGTAAGGAAGGACGGCTGGATTGAGCGTTACGTGAATGCTTGACTGGTCTAAAGAATAAAAATCCTTAGTGCCCTGGTGGCCTATATATTCCTGACTTGTCCCTAACGGCTCGGTTGTAAAGAACCATGTGATTGCATTGTGATGCACTTTGGGGGCTTGTTCCAAATACCATACACCCAACGGTTCGTCATACGAAGGCATGAAAATGTCTTCTGGTGTAGGCGTACTGCCAGGAAGCATCAGGCGGGATAATGGGGAGATGTTTGATTGTTGCTGGCTGGCCGAACTTCCTGTAGCTTTAAATGTTCCATTGGTAAAAATTTTAATTTCGCTTTCACTTTTAATTGTTTGTGTGGAAGAACGTCCGAAGAATTTATTCACTAAGAAATTTCCGCCAGCTTTGATAATTTCACCTACTGTCATACCTAAGAGTGCATTTCTTGTTGTAGATTCATTGTAGATTCATTGTTATGCTCAAACATATCATTGATTTTTGCGGTAGCTGAATCGCCTAACAACGAAACGGCTTTAGTCAATACATTAGGCGAAGTTATAGAAGAGATGGTTGTAGTGGTCAGCATTGTACCGCTGGATTCTAAATTAATGTTTCCTTCTAATGTAATCTCGCTTCTATCTACATCATAAGCACTGATCGTCAGGGCTATGTTTTTGTTGCTCATGTTTGGGTCATACGTCAAAAGGTCAGCCTCGAAGGCATTCCATCCACGACTTAACGCTTTAGTAGGATTCACTGAAAGGTTTGATACCGAAAGTATTCGTTCGTCAACCGGAATTGTACCCGGTGTAGTGTTGGGAGTTAAATCATTCAATAAAGTCGTTTGGTTATCGAATGTGAGTTGCCAAAAAGTGATGTCGCCGGAAGTTACATTGTTTTTATTGTAAACATATCCGCGAAGTCTTCCTGAGAAGATGTTGTAAAAGATAAGGTAATATTTGCCGCCTTGCATTAAAAGGGACGGCGAACAGGTATGTATACCAATTTCCAACCATCCGATTCCTTATAACTATCCAAGATAAAAGAAGGGATGCTTGCCTCTGCGCCTGAGTACCACGGTAGAATCACAGGTCTTGAAATGTTATATAAGGAGATGTGTGTCGTGTCGTCCCAATCAAACATTGGGGATACTTCAGTAGTAATACTCCGGGATGCTATCTCATTTTCATTTGAGTGCCATGTCATTTCGTCTAAATTGTCATTGCAAGAAGAAATAAGTGTACATATTAAACTTATAAATAATAGTTTTTTCATAATAATCAAAGTTTTAAGGGAAATACAAAATTAAAGTTCCATAAGGAGTCATTTGGAAAGCTATCAGTTCATTCATATTTAATTTGTATTGACGTCCTCCTAAAGTTACACAAATAAAAGGGTATTCGATTGCGTAATTATCGGTCGCTGTTTGAAACGTCAGTCCTAAAGTCTCACTAATGAAACTATAATCCTTAGCTTCATAAGATTCTAACATCTGGATGTTAAGTTCCGCTTGGTTGGGAGGAGCTTCGATAATGGTGTCTTTGTCGCACGATGGTAATGCCGTCAGTAGGCTTCCGCATAGCAGCAGCGTGCCGAAAAGTTTTTTGTTTCTCATGATGTTTTAGTTTTAAAAGTTTGTATTTATAACAAAGGTAGCGGAATTTTCTGATAAAACGAAGGGTTAAGGTTGAAATAAGTTTAAATCAGCAGGTATGCGGTGTTGCCTGCAAGTTATGAAAAAGCTTGCGCCTGTTGTAAAGATGAGCAGGCGCAAGCTTTATTGTCTCTTTAGTTGTTCAAAGACGGTTTAACCGTCAGCGGTTTATTCGGTATCAAGCAATAATTCCATTACTTGGCACGCCGATTTGGCTACCGAAGTACCCGGACCGAAGATAGCCATGACTCCAGCCTGATAGAGGAAGTCATAATCTTGCGGAGGGATGACTCCTCCAGCAAAGACGAGGATGTCTTCACGTCCCAAGCGCTTCAGTTCGGCTATAATCTGTGGGATAAGGGTCTTGTGTCCTGCGGCAAGCGATGATACGCCTACGGCATGCACATCGTTTTCTACCGCTTCGCGCGCTGCTTCTTCGGGAGTCTGGAACAGCGGCCCCATATCCACATCGAATCCGCAATCGGCAAAACCTGTTGCTACTACTTTGGCACCACGGTCGTGTCCGTCTTGTCCCATCTTGGCAATCATGACACGCGGACGCCGTCCTTCTCTCTTTGCAAACTCTTCGGTCAGTTCGCACGCCCGTGCGAAATCTGCATCCTTTTTACTTTCTGATGAATACACGCCTGAAATCGTTCTGATTACTGCTTTATATCTTCCTACTATTTTTTCGCACGCATCGGATATTTCGCCCAATGTGGCACGCACGCGGGCTGCTTCTACCGCCAGTTCCAGCAGATTGCCTTTGCCAGTGCGTACGCATTCGGTGATGGCTTCCAACGCTTTGTCGACTTCTGCCTGATTGCGTCCTTCGCGCAAGCGGCGCAGGTTTTCTATCTGTTCCTGACGTACGGCGGTATTGTCTACTTCCAGAATGTCGATAGGGTCTTCTTTTTCCAACCTATATTTATTGGTGCCCACGATAGTCTGTTCGCCAGAGTCGATGCGTGCTTGTGTGCGTGCGGCCGCTTCTTCGATACGCATTTTAGGAATACCGGTCTCAATAGCCTTTGCCATGCCGCCCAGTTTCTCGATTTCCTGAATGTGTTCCCAAGCACGGTGTGCCAATTCATTAGTAAGTGATTCTACGTAATACGAACCTGCCCACGGGTCTATTCCGCGGCAAATCTGTGTTTCTTCCTGAATGTAGATTTGAGTGTTGCGGGCGATACGTGCCGAGAAGTCGGTAGGCAAGGCAATGGCTTCATCCAATGCATTGGTATGGAGGGATTGGGTATGTCCGAGTGCTGCCGCCATAGCTTCGATGCAGGTACGGCCTACATTGTTGAACGGGTCTTGTTCGGTGAGCGACCAGCCTGAAGTCTGCGAGTGGGTACGCAGGGCAAGTGATTTGGGGTTCTTCGGGTTGAACTGTTTTACAATCTTCGCCCAAAGCATACGTGCGGCACGCATCTTGGCAATTTCCATGAAGTGGTTCATGCCGATAGCCCAGAAGAAAGAGAGGCGAGGAGCAAAGGCATCGATATCGATGCCTGCGGCGATTCCGGCACGAAGGTATTCCAATCCGTCGGCAAGCGTGTATGCCAGTTCGATGTCTGCGGTAGCTCCGGCTTCCTGCATATGGTAACCTGAAATGGAAATGGAATTGAATTTCGGCATCTTTTGTGAAGTATATTCGAAGATGTCCGAAATAATCTTCATGGAGAAAGCAGGCGGATAAATATACGTGTTGCGCACCATGAATTCCTTCAGGATGTCGTTCTGGATCGTGCCCGCCATTTCTTCCAATTTGGCTCCCTGTTCCAGCCCCGCGTTGATGTAGAATGCCATGATGGGTAATACGGCACCGTTCATCGTCATTGAGACAGACATCTTGTTCAAGGGGATACCGTCGAACAGCACTTTCATGTTTTCGAGCGAGCAGATAGATACACCGGCTTTTCCCACATCGCCTACTACACGCGGATGGTCGGGGTCATAACCGCGGTGCGTCGGAAGGTCGAAAGCAACGGAAAGTCCTTTCTGTCCTGAAGCCAGGTTACGCCGGTAGAAGGCGTTTGATTCTTCTGCTGTAGAGAATCCGGCATACTGGCGGATGGTCCACGGACGGAAAGCATACATCATCGAGTAAGGGCCATGGAGGTAAGGAGGAATACCTGCTGCATAATTCAAGTGTTCCATTCCTTCAAGGTCTTCTTTCGTATACACAGGTTTCACCTGTATCTGTTCGGGTGTTTTCCAATTGGCCGTAATGCCATTGGCTTGTTGCCATTCCATTCCGTTTTGTGGATGGAATCCGGCATATATATCAATGTTTCTAAAATTCGGTTTCATAGTGTATGTATATTATTTTATTAATGGAACACAGAGGCACAGAGACACAGAGTTTTATATTTCCCCATTAATTTTTCAGCGTATTCCGTCTTTTAATACGGGGACATTGAAGTTTATCAGCAAACCTAATTTTTTGTTAGCCAGTTTCAAATAAGTGACAAGCTGTACTTCATGTATGTCTTTTAGTTCTTCTACTGCTTTCAATTCTACTATCACGATGTCTTCTACCAATAAGTCTATGCGAAATTCTTTATCAAGTTTTTTCCCTTTATAATAAAGAGGCAATGCGATTTGGCTTTCAACGTGATATCCTCTATTTTCTAATTCTGTAATAAGACACGCTTCGTAGACACATTCCAACAGTCCGGGACCAAGTTCTTTGTGTACTTCAATGGCTGCGCCGATAATGGCTCGGCTTAGTATATTGTATAATTGTAGTCGGATAAACTCATAAAATTAAAACTTTGTGTCTCCGTGTCTCTGTGTTCAATAATTATAATAATCGTTTGTTGAACTCACGTAAGGTTTCCAAGACGTTGCAACGGACGTGGATGAAGTGCTCGATGCCGGCGGCTTTCAGCTCTTCCATGCATGCGGGGGCACCTGCCACGATGAACATGGCACGGCCTGCCAACGCCTGGAAAGCCGGAATGGCGTATTGCGCGTATTCGTCATCGCTGGAGCAGAGCACAACGATGTCTGCCTTTGCTTTCATGGCTGCATCAATGCCTTCTTCTACCGTTGCGAAGCCCAGGTTGTCGATGACTTCGTATCCGGCACATGCCAGGAAATTGCACGAGAATTGGGCGCGTGCCTGGCGCATGGCAAGGTTGCCGATAGTGAGCATGAATGCTTTCGGGCGTTTCCCGGAATGTTCCGTTTCGAGGCGGAGTGCTTCGAATTCGCTTGCGGCGCGGGCGGTCTCTAATTTGGCGAACGACGCTTCCTCTTCGTGCGGATGCTCCTTGCCTCCGCATCCGCATACATGTTCTAACGGGGCTTTATCGCCTGCCCGTTCGGTAAAATTCGGGTATTGGTTGGTTCCCAGCAGGATTTCCTTGCGGCGTGATACGGCTTCACGGCGTGCCTTGTTGCTCTGGTTGACGGCATTTTGCACGCTTTCGTTCTGAATGGCTTTTACCATACCGCCTTCGTCTTCGGTCTGCAAGAAAAGGTTCCATGCTTCTTTGGCGATGGATACGGTAAGGTTTTCTATGTAATACGAACCTCCGGCAGGGTCTACGATGCGGTTGAAATGCGATTCCTCCTTTAATAATAATTGCTGGTTGCGTGCCAGGCGTTCCGAGAACTCATTGGGCGTTTCGTATACCGAATCGAAGGGGGTGACGGTCATGGAGTCTACTCCGGCAATAGCGGCGCTCATCGCTTCGGTTTGCGAGCGGAGCAGATTGACGTATGAGTCGAATAAAGTCATGTTGAATGTAGAAGTGGTGGCGTGTACGTGCATCTGGCACGCATTGTCCTCTTCCGGCTGGTAAGCTTTCACGATGTCCGCCCATAGCATGCGGGCGGCACGGAACTTGGCGATTTCCATGAAATAGTTGGAGCTGATGCCGAAGTTGAACTTGATTTTGCGTGCGGCAAGGCCGGCGGGGATGCCGGCTTCTGTCAGGCGGCTCAGGTATTCGTTCCCCCATGCCAGGGCGTACCCCAGCTCCTGGTAGATATAGGCTCCCGAGTTGTTCAGGCGGAGCGCGTCAACGCCGATGCAGCGGAAGTGGGGCCACTCTGCCAGTGCGTTTACCACTTCTGAAGCCAAACCGATAACCGGGCTCAGGTCTTTCCCTTTCTGGAGCATCTTGCTGATAGGGTCGAAGTTGACCGAACCGTGTATGTCCTGAGGGGCGTATCCTTTTTCTTTGAAATAGGCGGATAATAATTGTGCCAGTTGTACGGTATGCCGTTGGCATGTGGTAAAGTTCAATTCGATGCAATCGCAATGGATGTCTTTCAGCAGTGTGTCGAGGACTTCCCGGCTGACATCTTTTCCTTTTATGTGGAAACCTAACGAGTCTATTCCTTTATTCAGGAGGCCGAGGGCTTTGCGGTTGGCTTCCTCGGGATTTTCCACCCGGATGTCCTGGCGGATGTACCAAGTATTGTCATCCTTTTTGTTGCCTCTCAGATAGGGGAACTCTCCGGGAAGGGTTTCGATAGTCTTCAAGCCTTTTAGATCTTCTTGGCGGTAGAAAGGTTTTACTTTGAACCCCTCATTGGTTTTCCATACCAATTTCTTTTCGTAGTCGGCTCCTTTCAGGTCAACTTGGATTTTGTCCATCCATTCTTGGGTTGACACTTCGGGAAAATCGGAAAAGAGTTTTTCTTTGTTTTCTGCCATATTACGTGTTTTTTAGTGATATTAGGTTCTTTCAAATACGATGACGTAAAGTCCTTTGCGTCGTTATTTGATTTAAATGTCAGTGGCAAATATACAAATAAATTGCACATTATAGGCAAAAGTGTGATATTTTTGCTCTTGTAGCTCTTACATTCTTTCATTTTTTGAATGTAAATGTTTTGACATATAGATGGATTTGGTTACATTTGCGCAACTTTAAAATTTTAATATCATGAATTGGTTACAAGATTTGTTGACGAATCCCAACTCCATTGCGCACATCGTGGCGCTTTATGCCTTTGTGATTTCGGGCGGAGTGTTATTGGGGAAAATCAAGTTCTTCGGCATCTCGCTGGGGGTTACTTTCGTCTTGTTCGTGGGAATCTTGGTGGGACACTTCGGATTTACGGGTAATCCTGCCATTCTTTCCTTCTTGCAAGACTTCGGATTGATATTGTTTGTCTTCTGCATCGGTTTGCAGGTGGGACCGTCGTTTTTCTCTTCTTTCAAGGAGGGAGGAATCCGGCTCAACTTGCTGGCGACGGGCATTGTGGCATTCAATATCATTGTCGCACTCATTATTTATTATGCGTTGCAGGGGCGTATCGAGGTGCCGATGATAGTCGGTATCCTTTGCGGTGCCGTGACGAACACGCCGGGGCTTGGTGCTGCCAACGAGGCATTGCAGCAGTTGAACTACGACGGTCCGGAAATCGCAATGGGATATGCCTGCGCCTATCCGTTGGGTGTCATCGGCATCATCCTTTCGATGATTCTCATCCGCTACATCTGCCGGGTAGACTTAGACAAAGAGTCGGAAGCCATCCAGCAGGCTGAAGAAGCCAATCCGCACCTGAAACCTTTCCGCATCCAGCTCCGTGTGGAGAATCCGGCTTTGAACGGAAAGACCATCCTGCAGTTGCAGAACTTCCTGGCGCGTAACCTGGTATGTTCGCGTATCTTGCAGAACGGTGAAGTGCATATCCCGACGTCGAAAACCGTGCTTCATATCGGAGATGAGATGAACATCGTATGCGCCGAAGACGATTCGGAAGCTATCGAGGCTTTCATCGGTTCGAAGATTGAAGTCGATTGGGAACACCAGAATACGGAAAACAAGCCGATGGTGTCGCGCCGTATCTTGGTGACGCAGCCTTCTATCAACGGTAAGACGGTGGGTGAGTTGTATTTCAGCAGCATGTATGGCGTGAACGTGACGCGCGTCAACCGTTCGGGTATGGACTTGTTTGCGGCACGTAGCTTGACCTTGCAGGTGGGCGACCGCGTCATGGTGGTAGGTCCGCAGGATGCCATCGAGCGTGTGGCGGGTATGCTGGGTAACCAGTTGAAACGTCTGGACCATCCGAATATCGTGACTATCTTTGTCGGCATTCTGTGCGGTATCTTGTTCGGAAGTATTCCTATTGCTTTCCCGGGCATCCCGACACCGGTGAAGTTAGGTCTTGCCGGTGGACCATTGATTATCGCCATCTTAATCGGACGTTTCGGCTATAAGGTACGTCTGGTGACTTATACCACGATGAGTGCCAACCTGATGCTGCGCGAAGTGGGGCTTGTGCTTTTCTTGGCGAGTGTCGGCGTCAAGGCGGGCGAGAACTTCGTGCAGACCGTGGTCGAGGGAGACGGCTTGCTTTATGTAGGTATGGGATTCCTGATTACGTTGCTCCCGCTGATGATTATCGGCTTGATAGCACGCTTGTATTACAAGATTAATTACTATACGCTTATCGGTCTGATAGCTGGTAGTACCACCGACCCTCCCGCATTGGCATATTCCAATCAGGTGTCGGGCAACGACGCTCCGGCGGTAGGTTATTCTACGGTATATCCGTTGGTGATGTTCCTGCGCATCCTCACCGCACAGCTCTTCATCTTGTTTATGGCTTAGAGTCTCACCACAGATTACACAGATCGAAATAAAATTGAATAAAAAGCGCAGATTAGCGCGGATTGATGCAGAAAAAGAATGAAAGATATTCTCTAATCTGCGAAAATCTGCGTTAATCTGCGTTTCTTTTACTTCGCTTTTTCCAATAGAGTTTCTACTTGCGCACGCCAGTCGGAAGCGTTTTCGGGCTGAAAGGTTTGCAACCCTGCGTTTTTCCCTGCGGTGATGTTCGATGTGCTATCGTCGATGAAAAGCGTTTCCTCGGGGCGGATTTGCGCATCTTTTATCATCTGGCGGAAGATTTCCGGTTCCGGTTTCATGCAGCCCATTTCGAATGAAAGATACAGCTTGTCGAAATATGCGTCTATGCTGTTTCCCTGCGGAGTGAATTGTGGCGTGCGTGCCCAGTAGTCCATTAAGTAGGGATTGGTGTTGCTGAGCAAGAAGGTGCGGTAGCCCCTTTGGCGTAATTGGGCGATGTAGTCCAGCTTACGGATGTCCATTCCGCTTACGAAGCCCATCCACGCTTGCCGCACTTCTTCGCGTTCCAGCGGCTTGCCGCACAATATGCCCAGCTTTTCCCGGAAGGATTCTTCACTGAGCTTTCCTTCTTCCAATTCCTGAAAGATTCCTGTCTGGTGATATTTGTCGAGGATGCGGTCGGCATTTTCCAGTCCTAACCGGATAAATGCCTGTACCGCTTCTTCACGGTCGAGGTCTACGATGACCCCGCCGAAATCGAATGCAATGTTTCTTATCATGTTTTATTAAAGGGAAAAAAGAATACAGAGGCACAGAGACACAGAGAATTTCTTTAAATAATACTCTGTGTCTTTGTGTCTCTGTGTTCAATTAAAAATCAGTTTTTCAGCCATTTGTCCAGCCAGCGGAAGAAGATGCGTTGCCACAACACGCCGTTCTGAGGCTTCAGCACCCAATGGTTTTCGTCGGGGAAGACGAGTAGTTCGGCGGGTACGCCTCTCAGTTTCGCCGCATTGAATGCCGCCATGCCTTGCGAGGCAAGGATGCGGAAATCTTTTTCGCCGTGGATGCAGAGAATAGGCGTGTCCCATTTGTCAACGAAGAGGTGAGGCGAGTTGGCATAGCTGCGCTGCACGGCAGGGTTGTTCTTTTCCCAGTACGGGCCGCCCAAGTCCCAGTTGGTGAACCAAAGCTCTTCGGTCTCCAGGTATTGCTGCTCCATATTGAAGAATCCGTCGTGCGCGATGAATGCCTTGAAGCGTTTGTCGTGGTGTCCGGCAAGCCAATATACCGAATAGCCTCCGAAGCTGGCGCCCACACAGCCCAAGCGGTCTTTGTCTACGTAAGGTTCTTTGGCGATGTCGTCTATCGCACTCAGGTAATCATCCATGCAGTGCCCGCCGTAGTTGGTGCTGATTTCCTCCAGCCATTCCATGCCGAAGCCCGGCAGTCCGCGGCGGTTCGGGGCGATGATGATATAGTCATTGGCTGCCATGATTTGCAGGTTCCAGCGGTAGCTCCAGAATTGGCTGACGGGGCTTTGCGGTCCGCCTTCGCAGAAGAGCAGGGTAGGATATTTCTTGTTCGGGTCGAAATCGACGGGATAAACCACCCACGAAAGCATATCTTTGCCGTCTACCGTCTTTGTCCAGCGTGGTTCTACCTTGCCTTTCTTCAGTTGGTTGAAGATATGGTCGTTTTCCGAAGTGATGCGGGTCACTTTGTGTTCTTTCTTCAGGTCGACCGTAAAGAGTTCGTCGGCTTCGCTCAGCGAATGGCGCATGGTGAGCAGTTGTTTGTCGTTCAGCATCTTCACCGATGCATAGTCGTACATCCCTTCGGTGAGTTGTTTTACCTCGCCTTTCAGGTTGGTGCTGTGAATCATGCTGGTGGCGTGCCATACGCCCGTGAAATAAAGGGTTTCGCTATCGGGTGCCCAGCAATAATCATCCACGCCCGACTGGAAAGCTTCGGTGACGTAAGTCTTTTCGCCGGTGCTCAGGTTCATTATGCAGAGACGGTTGCGGTCGCTTTCGTATCCGTCGCGCTCCATGCTTTGCCAGGCGATACGGGTGCCGTCGGGCGAGAATTTCGGATTGGTGTCGTAACCCATGTTCTTGTCGGTGGCATCTTCTTTGCACAGGTTGCGGGTCTGGCGGGTCTCTATATTATAAAGGTAGATGTCCGAGTCGGTAGATTGCGAATACGCCACGCCCGTTTTCTTGCGGCAGGTGTAAGCGATTTGTTTCGAGTCGTTGCTCCATGCCAGTTGTTCGATGCCTCCGAAAGGTTTCATCGGCGATTCGTAAGGTTCTCCGGCAAGGATGTCGGTAGCTTCACCTGTTTTGTTCCCGTCAAAATCGGCGATAAACGGATGCGGGATTGTTTCTACCCATTCGTCCCAATGTTTGTACATCAAGTCGTCTATCACCCGTCCGCTTGCTTTGTCGAGGTCGGGATAGAGGTCGGAAGTACGTTCGCCGTATTTCACTTGTGCGATGAAAAGCACTTTGCTTTCATCGGGCGAGAACTTGAAGCCTTCGATGTCTCCTTTGTATTCCGAGAGTTGCTTGCGTCCGGTGCCGTCGGGGTTCATTTCCCATAGCTGGTTGCTTCCGCTTTGTGCGGTGAGGAAGGCGATTTTCGTACCTCCTTTTATCCAGGTAGGTTCGCTTTCGCTGGCAGCGGATGTGGTGAGCAGGCGGTTATCGCTTCCGTCGGCATTCATTACGTAGATGACCGTATGGCTGGCGTTGTCTTTCACGCTGTAATACGATACGGTGTAAGCGATTTGTTTTCCGTCGGGTGATACGCTTGTACTTCCGATGCGTCCCATAGCCCAAAGCGCTTCGGGGGTCATCCGTCCGTCTTTAATGATTATTTCTTGTTTCCCGATGAAAGGTTTTTCAGTCGGTGTGCCGGCACTGGCTTGTCCGCTTGCGGCAAGCAGCATGGCGGCGGTCATGGTCATTAAGTTTGATTTCATTGTTATTGTTATTTGTTTGATGTTCGTTGGAACACAGAAGCACAGAAACGCAGAGGGAAAAATAGCTCTGTGTCTCCGTGTCTCTGTGCTTGATAAAAATTTTCATTTCCCGGTAAAGTAAGCCGGATAATTGTCGAACAGGCAGTTCAGCTGGTTGCCTCCCATCTGGATGTTGTCCATGTACGAGTATCCGTCGCGGTAAGTAAGGCGAAGACTTGTGTAAGATACGTTCCACCAGTCCCAACCGAATCGCAGGCTTGATTCTTCCCTGTTCCCGTAGCGGTCTTGCTTGTAGAGGTAATCTTCGCCTGTATTGTCAGGATAGAAACGTAGCTCTTGGTAATAATAAGTATCGTAATCGTCATACCATTCGTCTACCCATATCCGGCTACACAGATAGTCGGTGCGTTCCCGGTAATTGTTTGTCCCGTTTCCAAATTCGACTCCCAATCCTACGTATTCGCAAGACGTGAATGCCAATGTCATTGCCAATAGGAAAAATATGCGGTACAATGCGTTTTTCTTCGTCTTCATAATAGCCTCCTTTTTGTTTTGATTTCGTATGACAAAGATAAGCGTTCCGCTTCGTTCCGGCAAATTGTTTTTCCTAAATCGGGTAGGGGAGATTCCTATTTGTGATAGGGATTTCCCTTAGTGAATAGTTAATAGTGAATAATTAATAGCGGTGCTATTTCCGTTGGTCGTTGCGCTATTAACTATTAATTGTTAACTATTAACTACATTCGTCTTCTTGCTCTTTGCACTTACGGTTTCGATATCTAACCGGATGATTTCCGTGCGGTGGAACGACTTTTGGGCATATTCAATACCGCGTATCTTGTCGTCGGGACAATACTTGCTTAGCAGAAGCGAGAGCGCGGACATACGTTCGGCTTCATGCAAACTGTGATGCGCGGAGCATTGCAGCACTACACTTTCGTATGCGGTCGTGAATTGTCCGGGGATTACTTGGGTCTTTCCTACTACGCAGAAAGAAACCTGGGGGCAAGCGTCGATGCATTTCAGCTTTCGCCCTACCGGTGCGCAATGGATATAGATGGAGTTACCGCGGTCCCATACATAGCTGAGCGGAATGCCGTATGCTCCATTTCCGTCTTCCGAGCGCATGGAGAGGATGCCGTATTCACCGTCTTTCAATATTTCAAAGGCCCGTTCCTGTTCCAGGGTCCGGTCTTGCCTCCGGATGGTTGAATTGTCGAATCTCATATTTTTACTGGTTAGAAGTTGGTTGAACCGTTCGCTATTTCGTAAATCGTTCGGCTTGCCTGGCGGTCAAGACGGACATAATTGCCTACCAGTTCGCCTTTGTTTTCGTGCAGATGGGCCACTAACAAGTCGATGTCGGGGTGTTCGATGCCCAATTCCTTCAAAGTGACGGGCATGCCTATCTCATGCAGAAATGCCTTGAAGCGGGCGATGCCTTCCAAGGCTACGGCCTTCAGGTCGGCCGAGGACGGAACGTCCCATACCCGTTCGGCGAATTGGGCGACCTTGCCTACATTGTGGTCTGCCATGTAAGTCAGCCAGGCAGGGAAGACGACGGCAAGTCCTGCTCCGTGGGTCACGTCATACAGTGCGCTTATTTCGTGCTCCATGAAGTGCGATGCCCAGTCTTCTTCGCATCCGGTACCGCAGATGCCATTGTGCGCAATGGTACCTGCCCACATGATGTTGGCACGCGCATCGTAGTTGTGTGGCTCTTTCATGACGATACGTGCTTCTTTGATGATGGCTTTCAGTGTGCCTTCACCTAAGCGGTCGGTCACTTCCGTATCTGTCGTATTGGTGAAGTAGCGTTCCATGATGTGTGCCATCATGTCGGTGACGCCGCTTGCCGTTTGCCATGCCGGCAGGGTATAAGTCACTTCCGGATTCATTACGGCAAAAGCCGGACGGAGTACTTCGGGAGTGCGGAGGCTAAGTTTTTTCAATCCATTTACTTTCGTGATGACCGAGTTGCCCGACCCTTCGCTTCCAGCAGCAGGAATCGTGAGCACCACGCCGATGCGCAGGGCAGTTTGTGGTATGGCTTTCCCGATAAAGAAGTCCCAAAAATCACCTTCGTAAGGGATTCCGGCTGCGATAGCTTTCGCTGTATCAATGACCGAGCCTCCACCTACGGGGAGCAGGAAATCCACGTTTTCCCGTCTTCCCAGTTCGATACCTTCGTACACTTTGGGGTCGGTGGGGTTGGGTTGTATGCCTCCTAATTCAATGTGGGCAACGCCCGCTTCGTCCAGCGATTGCTTTACCTTATTCAATAAGCCGCTCTTTACCACCGAGCCTCCGCCGTATACAATCAACGCTTTTGTCCCGTGAAACTTTTTCACTAATGCACCAGTTTGCAGTTCGGTGTCTTTTCCGAAGACAAACTCGGTGGGGCTATAAAACATAAAGTTATTCATATACCTTTTAAGATTAATAGTTCTTTACCGGAAGGCAAAGGTAGGGAAAATCTTCGGAAAAACCATGATTCCTTCTGTGATACGCTGTGTCTTTTGTGGTGTGTTCCTATCGTGTAGGCTGGTTGTGCCCGTTGCTTATTCCGGTTCATATAACTGCATTGCCGACACGATTAGTAATCGTACAGCGTGACGATTAGTAATCGTGCGGGTGTACGATTACTAATCGTGTCGGCGTGGCAGTTATTTCCGCCGCT
>ULRH01007900.1_pt1 | contig 25255 bp, 18 predicted proteins | sample 1955271 | NCBI WGS metagenome assembly ULRH01 (sample SAMEA4835677, study PRJEB28245) | human gut metagenome | biome: gut microbiome; material: fecal sample | place: Denmark | collected 2008 | reverse complement strand
AACTTATAAATAAAGTTAAATCAAAGTGTTGCGGAATTAAGGGGCAATAAAAAATTCCTAAAGGCAGACCATTCGGTCACAATAACCCGCAAACGCTTCTCATAACGAAAGAATTTTTTTCTCTACAATCAAGTCTTCTTCCGTCATCCGAGGCGAAGGAATGTTGCACATACGGATGATATCTTCCGTCTGGCAGGTATAATCGTAGTACACCTTTTCTTTTTCGTCCAACGCCTCCGGAGCCTTCAATTCTCCTTTCAGCCTCAGGAACTCGTCACGCGCGATGCTGTCCGAATGTTTCACCAAAAGGATGCGTCGCGCCACAGGATTGTAATTATAATCGAAGCACTGGTATATCCCACGCAAAAAAGGAGGATGGTCGTACATCGGGAGTTTCAAGCAAATATAAAACAAAGAAAGCTGGGGCGAAGGGTTTTCGTTGAACATCAGATACAGGTGGTTGAATCCGTTCATCAGTGCCGTGCCCCAATGTGTCACCCCATACGCATTGTTCAAAGCCTCTTCGCCGCTCATCCCTTTCTCGCAATTCTTGAAATAAGCGGGAAGCACCGTCGAATAAATAGCCGACAACACGCTGGGCGAAAAGCCCGCCCGCTCCGCCATATCCTTCATCTTCACTCCCTTCTGGCGCAAGAAAGTCATGCGGTCGTATATTTCTTTCAGTTCCTCCATGGTAAAAACATACTTTGGGCACGAAGTTAATCAAAATTCTTCAAATATCCGCCCCGAAACACGCAGATAGTTGCATCGCCCGACGCACATAGCTGCCCGGCATACGCAAGTATATGCGCCACGAAGGACACAGAGGATAAAAAAGCGACATGCATGTCCGCATATTCGGCCAATGCATATCCCCCGAAAATGAATATATACTTCATGGGCACTTGAATATATACTTCATCCGCCTCTGGATATATACTTCATCGGCAAGGGAAGTACTACTGCGTTTTTCATGCGGACAGATTGGCGAATTGCGGACATGCATAACAAACAATAAGAAGCTGTTTTGAATTTATCGTGCGCTGATTTGGGATGAGTTTTTGAGGCATTTTCGCTTCTGTGATGAGGAAGATAGCGGGCTATCTGACGAAGAACAGGAGCGGAAAGGACCAAAAAATCGCCCAAAGCACACACGAAAACGGATACATCAAGCCAAGAAAAACTTTTTGGAGAAATTCAAAACAGCTTCTAATCCCTGTACGCTTCTTTGGTGAAAGAAACCGCTTATCCTGGTAAACATTCATATTACAAAACGGCTTCATTCCCGTGTCGGTTTTGTGTCTGTTTTGTAAAAGAACCGTTTCAGGAATATTTCTGAATTATTACACGGATATGATTCCTGCTTTATTCATTTTTCCGTTGCGGACAAGGCCCTACTTTTGCACCGGATTAAAAAACGAGAAGACAAAATGAAAACTCAAACACAAACGATACCCGGAAGCAAAAGCCCGATGCCCGACTGGCTCTTCGTGCTTTGGGCAGGAGGCACGGCACTGCTTTCCTATTCCTTGGTCTACGCCCTGCGCAAGCCTTTCACGGCGGCAGAGTTCGAAGGGCTCCAGGTGTACGGGATGGACTACAAGAAAGCCGTCAGCATCATCCAGTTGCTGGGCTATGTAAGTGCTAAATTGTTAGGCATCAAATACATCTCCGAGCTGAAACCCGAAGGACGCCTGAAGTTCATCATCGGGTCGGCGGCTTTGTCCGAAATCTCGCTCATCGCTTTCGGCGTGCTCCCTATACCTTATAATATAGTGGCGCTCTACTTCAACGGGCTTTCGCTGGGATGCATGTGGGGTGTGATATTCAGTTTCCTCGAAGGGCGGCGCACCACCGATATTCTTGCCAGCATCATGGGCGTAAGCATGGCGCTCAGTTCGGGCGTGGCAAAATCATAGGACTCTATGCGCTCAACCAGCTTCACGTAAGCGAGTTCTGGATGCCAGCCCTCATCGGTGCGCTCGCCTTTCCTCTGCTCTGCTTCACCGGATGGATGATGACCCGCTTCCCCAAGCCTACTGAAGCCGACATTGCCTCGCGCTCGGAGCGTGTCACACTCAATGGACACCAGCGTTGGGCGTTGTTCCGCCGGTTCATGCCCTTGCTTATACTCCTCTTCGGAGCGAATCTCCTGCTCACCGTACAACGTGACATCAAGGAAGACTTCATCGTATGCATCATCGATGTACAAACCATATCTTCGTGGGCATTCGCGCAAATCGACTCGATAGCGACTTTTGTCCTGCTGGCCGTATTCGCCTTGCTCGCCACGACCTACAATCACCTGAAGGTGCTCTGTATGCTCCTGATACTCTCTACGCTGGGTATGGGAACCCTGGCATTCTTAGGAGCCACCGAAGGAAATGAGACCATCCCCACCACCATTTGGCTCTTCCTTCAAAGCCTCTGCCTGGACATCGCCTACCTGAGCTTCCAGACCATCTTCTTCGAACGCTTCATCGCCTGCTTCAAGATAAAAGGAAACGTAGGGTTCTTTATCATAACCATCGACTTCGTAGGCTATTTGGGAACGCTCGGCCTGTTACTCTTCAAGGAGTTCTTTGCCTCGCACATCGACTGGGCATCCTTCTACAACCACATGTGCCTGTATATCGGAACGGCATGTTGCCTGGCCTTCATCGGTTCGCTGGCTTACATGATTTATGCCCGAAAACGCAAGCAAGGCCCTCTGCCCCAAAAAACGGAACAACTTGAAACCAAAAAGAAAGAAAAAGAAAATAATATCTACTTAACAACCACTGCTATATGAAAAAGATTGAATGTGTGATTTTAGACTGGGCGGGAACCGCCGTCGATTATGGATGTTTTGCACCGGTATCGGCTTTCATCGAAAGCTTCCGCACCTTAGGACTCGAAGTGAGTGCCGCCGAGACACGTGCCCACATGGGATTGACCAAGATTGAAGAAATCCGCGCCCTGTTCCGCATCGGCCACGTAAGCCAGGCCTTCCGCGAAAAATACGGACATGACTACAACGAGAATGATATTCAAACTTGCTACGCTGAGTTTCAACGCTTGCTCTTCAGCACCCTGCGCAATTATTCGGGACCGATAGCCCATGTGGTAGAAACCATCGACACCCTGCGCGGCATGGGTATCCTGATTGGTTCTACTACGGGATATACCCAAGAGATGATGGACATCGTCATCCCTTCCGCCGCCGAGCAAGGATATAAGGTAGATAATTGCGTCACCTCGGACAACCTGCCCGCCGGACGCCCCGCACCTTACATGATATACAAGAACATGTGCGACCTCGGCATCCCTTCCCGCTTCTCGGTACTGAAATACGGCGATACCATCTCCGACATCAAGGAAGGGGTGAACGCCGGAGTATGGAGCGTAGGTGTTATCTTGGGAAGCAACGAACTGGGACTGACCGAAGAAGAAGTACGGAACATGCCCGAAGAAGAACTGAAGGCACGTATGCTCGAAGTGAGATACCGCATGTATGCCGCCGGAGCGCATTATGTAGTGGACTCAATCCAAGAACTTCCCGCCCTCATCAATGCCATTAACGCACGCATGAACAACGAATAACCGATAATACACCTTTTAATATACATACAACATGAGACCGTATTTATTATTGACCCCCGGACCGTTAACCACAAGTGAAACCGTAAAAGAAGCCATGATGAGCGACTGGTGCACGTGGGACGAAGACTATAACGTAGGCATTGTGGAAGTAATCCGCAAAGAACTGGTAGAATTGGCAAGCAGCCGCCCCGAAGAATATACCGCCGTATTGATGCAAGGAAGTGGAAGCTTCTGCGTAGAAGCTACCTTAGGCTCAGTAGTCCGCCCCGAAGACCATCTGCTGGTAGCCGCCAACGGCGCATACGGGAAACGTATGGGCGTAATAGCCGATTATTATCACTTGAACTATCACCTGATGAAGTTCGAAGAAACTCAGCAGGTAGACCCGACACAAGTAGACGCATACTTGAACGAACATCCCGAAGTGACTCATGTATCGGTAGTGCATTGCGAAACCACCACCGGCGTGCTCAATCCGCTGGAATCTATTGCCGAAGTAGTAAAACGTCACAATAAAGTATTGATAGTAGACGCTATGAGCAGCTTCGGAGGCGTCCCCATCGACATGGCTCAATTAGGCATCGACTTCATGATTAGTTCCGCCAACAAATGTATCCAAGGCGTCCCCGGATTCGGTTTCATCTTGGCACGCCGTTCGCTCTTAGAACAATGTAAAGGCGTGGCACGTTCACTTTCGCTCGATCTCTACGACCAATGGGAAACCATGGAAAAAGGACATGGAAAATGGCGTTTTACCTCGCCTACCCACGTAGTACGTGCCTTCATGCAAGCTCTCAACGAACTGAAAGCCGAAGGAGGCATCGCCGCACGCCACGCCCGTTATAGCGAAAACCACCGTGTCTTGGTAGAAGGAATGCGCTCACTCGGTTTCCGCACCCTGCTGACCGATGAAGAGCAATCACCCGTTATCACCTCGTTCTATTATCCCTCATCAGACTTCGACTTTAAGGATTTCTATCAGAAACTGAAAGCGAAAGGCTTTGTCATCTATCCGGGTAAAATCTCGCAAGCCGATACCTTCCGTATCGGAAACATCGGCGATGTATTCCCCGAAGACTTCACCCGCCTGGTAGAAGCGATTAAGGAAATCCGATAAGCAGTGGATGTCTGTAAATGCCCGTCCCACCACGTAAAGCATCTTGCTACGTGGCGGGACTTTGTTGTTGAATAAAGACGCGTCTTACCGGCACCACAAGCATACCCATATACCGGATATATGCGAAAAAATTGCTCCAAGAAGAAATAGTATAAGAAAAAACGTCTATCTTTGCTACAACATTAACTTCAAAACGGAATATCATGTATACAATTCAAGCAAATCCGTCCGGCACACGGACTATGGAAATAACAGAAGAACACTTGCAGACTATCGAAAAATATGCACTTTTCCAACACTTGATAGACAGTAACGGAATCGTGGACGAATCAGTACTCGACAAGTTGAAACTGAATATACGTTCACTCATCGTTTCTATGGAAGGGAACAGCAAAGATTTGTTAGACCTCTGTATCGATGTGATTTACCACAACAACATGAAGGCATTCGGGCTGTATCAACTTATCCAGCTCTACATCAAATGGGAACGAGAAAAAGAAGGAAGCCTCAGTCCCGATGTGTTGAACGAACCATTAAACTGATTCCCAATCCTACCACGTTTGGGAAATAATCCGATGATGAAGGATATATACTAATAAAATCCGCAAGCTATCAGGGTTGCATGATAACATAAACTGAAAAAAGAGTGAGGAACTATCAACTGACCGACTGGTTGCCCACGACCAAGAAAGAAGTGGAATTGAGAGGATGGGACGAACTGGACGTTATCCTGTTCAGCGGCGATGCCTATATCGACCATCCCTCGTTCGGAGCCGCCGTCATCGGGCGCATCTTAGAAGCGGAAGGGCTGAAAGTAGCTATCGTACCCCAACCCAATTGGCGCGATGACCTGCGCGACTTCAAGAAACTGGGACGCCCACGCCTGTTCTTCGGCATAAGTGCTGGAAGTATGGACAGCATGGTCAACAAATATACCGCCAACAAACGCTTGCGGAGTGAAGACGCCTATACGCCCGACGGACGTCACGATATGCGTCCGGAATATCCCAGTATCGTCTACACCCGCATCCTGAAAGAATTGTTCCCCGATGTACCGGTCATACTGGGAGGCATCGAAGCCTCGTTGCGCCGTCTTACCCACTACGACTACTGGCAGGATAAAGTGTTCCCCTCAATTCTGGTAAGTTCGGGTGCCGACTTGCTGATATACGGTATGGGCGAAAAACCCATTGTAGAATTAAGCCGGCGTATGAAAACAGCTGCATGCCTGCCTGCCGATATTCCGCAAACCGCTTATCTGGTCAAACGGAAAGACTTTATACCGGACGAATCGGATCTACGTTTATTCGCACATGAAGAATGCCTTGCCGACAAGCGTAAACAAGCACAAAACTTCCGTCATATCGAAGAAGAATCAAACAAATACGCGGCTTCGCGTATCTGGCAAGAAACCGGTGAACAAGTGGTGATAGTCAATCCACCTTATCCACCAATGAGTCAAAGCGAATTAGACCATTCGTTCGACCTGCCTTACACGCGTCTGCCTCATCCCAAATACAAAGGGAAACGCATCCCGGCGTATGACATGATCAAGTTTTCGGTGAACATTCACCGTGGATGCTTCGGCGGCTGCGCTTTCTGCACCATCTCGGCACACCAAGGCAAGTTTATCGTAAGCCGGAGCAAGGAAAGCATTCTGAAGGAAGTAAAAGCCATCACTGAAATGCCCGATTTCAAAGGCTATCTGAGTGACTTGGGAGGTCCGTCGGCGAATATGTATGCCATGCATGGCACAGACGAAACCCTTTGCCGGAAATGTAAACGTCCCTCGTGCGTACACCCGAAAATCTGCCCGAATCTAAATACCGACCACCGTCCTCTGCTGGACATCTACCATAGCGTAGACGCGATGCCGGGTATCAAGAAAAGCTTTATCGGGAGCGGTGTGCGCTATGACCTGCTTCTGCATGAAAGCAAAAACCCGGCCATCAATCAAAGTACAGCCGAATATACCCGCGAACTCATAGTAAAACATGTAAGCGGACGTCTGAAAGTAGCACCAGAACATACCAGCGAACGGGTGTTGGAAGTAATGCGCAAACCACCGTTCGAACAGTTTTATACTTTCAAGCGCATCTTCGACCGCTTGAACCGCGAACTGAACTTGCGCCAACAAATCATCCCTTATTTCATCAGCAGCCATCCCGGATGCACGGAAGAAGATATGGCAGAATTGGCAATCATTACCAAACGGCTAGACTTCCATCTGGAACAAGTACAAGACTTTACACCAACCCCGATGACTGTAGCTACAGAAGCATGGTATACGGGTATCCATCCTTACACCCTGAAACCTATCTTCTCGGCAAAGACGCAAAAGGAAAAACTTGCCCAGCGAATGTTTTTCTTCTGGTACAAGCCTGAAGAACGACGAAAAATCATTGCCGAACTAAAACGGATAGGCAGGAGTGACTTGATAGGAAAATTGTACGGATAAACAGATACCGGGGAGAAATACAGCATTTGCATACCAGCCTGTAAACACTCCCCGTTTTTTATGAACGTGTTTATTTGCGAACCAGCCATACCGGAACCAACCGACACAACATCCTGCGAGTCATAATCTTATGATTCAGAAAATTGACGATATATCCCGTTATAAATGCCGCTATGACCGAACCTTCGCGCACTCCTTCGATATGCCGGGTAAATGCCAACGAAATGAGTACAGCCATCAGAACCAATGTCACATCAAACCCGACCTTCACATTTCCGAATTCTTTGTGCAAACGGCGTGATATATATTTCACAGTTCCTTCGGCACTCATCATCGCTACCTTGGGCTTGATTTCAAGTACAACACCTACCGACTGCACTAAACATCCTGCCAGCAAAACCATGACCGACATCAGATAACCGGTAGTATGCAAGCCAGCAGTGAGCCACATATTCAAGTCAATAAATGCGGAAAAAACGAACGATAAAGGTATCTGAAGCAGAATCTCCACCGCATCTTTCCGCGTACCATAATCGCCCCGAATCAGCCAAAGCTGAATCAATACCATCAGCATATTGGTGATAAAAGTCCATGCACCCAACGTAAGAGGCAAATTCAGACTCAATACATAATTAATACTGGAAATAGGAGTGGTACCCAATGCCGAATGCACAATCAACACGATTCCCATCGCCAAAAAATACAGACCTAAAATAAAAACCAAATACCTTTTAATCAAACTGTCTTTTTCCATATCGCTTTATGAAATCATTTTTTCAGGTGCAAAGGTACCATTTTTCTTCTAACAGTTGCAGGAATCTTCCATTTTTTGAAACGAAAAACCAGACACAAAAGACAGGTTCATCTCCCGGCCCTTGCATCTGGTCTCTTTAATATTGTCTGCCTGGTTACAGTGGCTTATACTCTACAAACGCTTCCATCGCTTCATAGCAAGCCAGTCCCAACTTGTCGTAAAGCGAAGCGGTACCACGGTTACGGTCCTCGCTACGTTGCCAGAAAAGACGTTCATCATTGCCCAAGAACGGCGCGCTTTCCATCTGCGACTGGTGTTTCAGAATAGAGTTACGTTTCGCGCGAAGCTCTTCGGGACTGAACGGCACGGCCATTTCGATGTTTTCGATTTCCCATTCCGCCCATGCCCCGCGGTACATCCAGATGCGGCAGTCCTCCAACCATGCGGCACCGGCATTCTTTTCCTCATCAATAGCGGCCAGTACGGCATCGGTACATACACGGTGCGTGCCATGGGGGTCGGCAAGGTCGCCGGCTACATAAATCTGGTGAGGCTGCACCTCCTGCAACAGCTTCTGGACGATACGCACATCGGTTTCGCTGATAGGATTCTTTTCTATACGCCCGGTTTCATAGAACGGAAGGTCGAGGAAATGCACATGGTCCAGCGGGATGCGGTTATAGGTACATGCCGTACGCGCCTCACCCCGGCGAATCAATCCTTTAATGGTCAGGATGTCACGCGTGTCGATGTCGCCTTCCTTCTTCTGAAGCAGGAACTGCTTGATTTCGGAATACATCCGACGGATAGTCTCGTTCTGGTTTTCATCGAACAACTGGTTGAAACCATTGATGAAATGCATGAAACGTACCACTTCCTCATCGCCCACGGCAATGTTGCCCGATGTCTCGTATGCCACATGCACGTCGTGCCCTTGTTGCACCAGACGACGGATAGTACCTCCCATCGATATCACATCATCATCGGGATGAGGCGAGAAGACCACAACCCGTTTAGGGAACGGTTTGGCACGTTCAGGACGGTAAGTATCATCCGCATTGGGCTTGCCGCCAGGCCAACCGGTGATGGTATGCTGCAGGTCGTTGAATATCTTGATGTTCACATTGTAGGCAGAACCATAAAGCACCAGCAATTCGCTCAACCCGTTCTCATTGTAATCCTTATTGGTCAGCTTCAAGATAGGTTTGCCGGTCAAAAGGCAAAGCCATACAATGGCACTCCGGATCAATTTATCGTTCCATTCGCAACTGGTCACCAGCCACGGACGCTGGATACGGGTCAGGTGTGAAGCCGCGGGCAAGTCGATGCAGACGGTCGCATTCTGGTGCATCTGGAGGTAAGAAGCGGGAAGCGTATCCGAAATCTTGTCCTCTACCGCCTGCTTGATGATATCGGCCTTGTCATCCCCCCATGCCAACAAATAAACACGGCGGGCTTCCATAATCGTATTGATGCCCATCGTAATGGAACAAGGAGGCAGGTTGTCCACGCCCAGATTATGCGCGGCCTCCGAACGGGAAGCACTGTCCACAAATATCAGGCGGGTTACGGAAGCTGCCGTAGAGCCTGGTTCATTCATGGCGATATTCCCTTCACGGCCGATACCCATAACGGCAATGTCCAGTCCGCCATAAGTCTTGATGCGCTGCTCATACAACAGGCAATGGTCTATCACTGCGTCCTGAGGAATCGTGCCGTCCGGAGTAAACACATTCTGGCGGTCGATATCCACCTGGTTCAGGAAAAGCTCGTTTAGCTGGCCGATGCTGCTGCTCCCCTGCTCCGATAAAGGATAGTATTCATACAGATTAAATATCACCGCATTACGGAAGCTGACGCCTTCTTCCTTATGGCGGCGCACCAGTTCGGCGTAAAGCGGACGGAGCGAAGCCCCCGTGCCCAAAGCCAACGTACAGAACTTGCCGTCATGCTGGCGTTCCTGTATCTTGCGGATCACCTCATCGGCAATGCACTTCACGCCTTCGTCTACTGTTTCATAGATGTTGGTAGGGATTTTTTCAAAACGGGTCAGCACGGAGCGGTCAATCGTATTCTCCGGCTTGTAATATCGGGTAGACACCCTGTTAAGGGATATCTGCGAACTCAAATTGGTTCTCATGGCTATAGTTAATAATTAATAATGAATAATTAACAATTAACAATTAATAATGGATAATGGATTACAGGTTGTTGCGCTCGATGTCCTTGAAGTAGCGGTACGTGCCCACTTTCAGTTCGTCCGTAGCCGCCTCATCGCATACGATGATGCCGTGACGGTGCATCTGTAAGGCACTGATGGTCCACATCTGCGTTACGGCACCTTCAACGGCATGCCGCAAAGCACGCGCCTTATTGTGGCCGTTACACAATATCATCACCTCCTTGGCATCCATCACCGTGCCCACACCTACGGTCAGTGCCGTCTTGGGAACTTTGTTCATATCATTGTCGAAGAAACGCGAATTGGCTACAATGGTATCGGTAGTCAGTGTCTTCACACGGGTACGCGAAGTCAGGGAAGAACCCGGCTCGTTAAAAGCGATATGCCCGTCGGGACCGATACCGCCCACAAACAAGTCAATGCCACCATACGAGGCAATCTGTTTTTCGTAATTCTCACATTCCGCTTCCACATCCGTCGCGTTTCCGTTCAGGATATGGATGTTTTCCTTCAGAATGTCAATATGGTTGAAAAAGTTGTTGAACATAAACGAATGATAGCTTTCCGGATGCGATTCGGGAAGACCCACATATTCATCCATATTAAATGTCACCACATTGCGGAAAGACACTTTTCCCTGTCGGTTCAGTTCAATCAGTGCCTTATACATGCCCAATGGGGAAGAGCCCGTAGGCAAACCCAAGACGAAAGGACGTTGCGGACTCGGACAGAACTCATTGATCCGGCGGGCTACATGACGGGCAGCCCACGAAGAAAGCGATTGGTAATCGGATTCGATAATAACTCTCATAGTTTTTCCAGATTTAATTAATATATTTGTAACAAAAATCCACATTGACTTTGATACAAATGCAAAGATATGGGGATTTGTGGATAAAACAACCATCAAACAAGGTAATTATACTCCATTTTTAAAATTTTTAATTAAGAACCCGTAAATTAAATGAAACATATCATGAAAGAACAATTATCCGCAGACATCCAAAAAGGGTCGAAGAGTGCCATTATGAAAAAGCACATCATCACCTATTTAATATACAATGAGAATTCCACCATAACCGACCTTGCCAAAGAAATGGATTTAAGTATCCCTACCGTAACGAAAGTCATCGATGAAATGTACGAGCAGGGATACATTGATGAATACGGCAAATTGGAAACAAGCGGCGGACGACACCCTATCTTGTACGGACTGAATCCAGATTCCGCTTACTTTATCGGTGTGGCCCTTACCTGGAACAGTCTGCATATCGGGCTTATCAACTTCAAGGGGGATTTGCTGAAACTGCAAATGGGCATTCCCTTCGAACGCCAAGACACCATGGAATGCATACAGAAATTATGCCATCACATCGAAACATTCATAGCCGGACTCAGCATCAGTAAAGAACGCATCATGCACATCAATGTAGCACTATGCGGACGGGTAAATCCCGATTTAGGATACAGCCACAGTTTCTTTAATTTCGGCGAACGCCCTCTTGCCGAAATCCTGACCGGAGAAATGGGTATAGAGGTGTCCATCGAAAACGATAGCCGCGCCATGCTATACGGCGAATACATCAAAGGAGCGTTAAAAGGCTCGCGCAATGCCCTGTTTATCAACATCGACTGGGGACTGGGTATTGGTATCTTAATAGACGGAAAGCTTTATAAAGGCAAATCGGGATTCTCCGGAGAGTTCGGCCATACATACGGGTATGACAACCAGATTATCTGCCACTGCGGCAAAAAGGGATGCTTAGAGACCGAAAACTCCTGCTCGGCACTTTACCGCAAGTTCATCGAGCATCTGAAAGCAGGAGAAAACTCCATCGTCCTTTCGGAAAAGCGCATCGAAGACATCACCCTTGAAGACATCTTCAACGCTATCAGCAAAGAAGACTTGCTGGCCATCGAGCTGGTAGAAGAAATCGGACAGCAACTGGGATTGCATATCGGCAGCCTGATTAACATATTCAACCCAGACACGGTTATCATCGGAGGAGAGATGTCGAATGCCGGAGATTTTCTGCTTCAACCTATCATTTCCACCGTACGCAAATACACCCTAAGCCTGATGAGCCGCGATTCGGAAATAGTCTTGTCGAAATTAAAAAGCCAAGCAAGCATCATCGGCTCATGCTTAATGTCCAGAAGCCGCCTGTTCGAAGCATAGGCATACGGACATAAATTAAAAAAGAGGATGTCCCTCAGCTTGGAAAGACATCCTCTATAAAATTTTACAAACCGACGATTATCGATTTGATTATCCCTGGTGAATTGCTTCAGAAGGACATACATCCGCACAAGTGCCACATTCTGTACACATATCCGGATTGATAGAATATTTGTCACCTTCTGAGATTGCGCCAACCGGGCATTCATCGATACAAGTACCGCAAGCGATACAATCGTCACTAATTACGTAAGCCATTGTAGTAAAAGTTAAAAGTTATTATTAGTACTAATTTGATAATGCAAAGGTAACTTTTTTATGTGAAGTTGTAACGTCTACATAGCAATTTTTACATAATTTGTACATAGTCTAAATAGATTCACGGCTTTAAAGACTGATACATCGCTTGTTGCATACGTGTACGTATATTCATCTTCGTCAAATTCTTATGGTCAAACGCACGAGGATAGGTACGGTTGCTTAAGAATACAAACACCAATCCGTTATCGGGGTCTGCCCAAGCCGATGTACCCGTAAATCCCGTATGTCCGAATACACATCGGGGTGCTTCGGGAGCACACGGACTATGGTCTGTATCATCTACATCCGGTTTATCGAACCCCAATCCTCTCCGGCTGTTTTCCGCTTGCATGCCGACAAACAAGTCGCACGTGGCACGGCTCAGGTAACGGCGATCACCCCATACCCCTCTATCCAACAGCATTTGGAATATGGCCGCCACATCGTGTGCCGTCGAAAAAAGTCCTGCATTGCCCGAAACCCCACCCATAAAAGCAGCTATTTCATCGTTAACAAAACCTTGCACCACGCCTTTCCGTAAAAAATCACCAGCAGAGGTAGGCACAATCTGCGACTTGTCGAAATGCCGCAAAGGGCGATAGGCCGTATGTTTCAACCCCATCGGCTTATAGAAAACACTGTCTAAATAAACGTCCATCGGGACTTGCGCCAATGTTTCCACCAATTCTTTCAGCAACATAAAATTCAGGCAGCTATACCGATAAGAATGTCCTTTCAACGGTACCTCCGCCAACTGACGGAGCATCTCTTCGGGAAAACCCTTATTCAGAAACAAACTATCGGATAAAGGTAAAGCATAACGGTCGGAAGGAACATGGGAGACCCATTCCTCTTTGTATGCGAAATCAGTGCAAGCATATAAATGTTCATCGACTTGCAACCTGTGACGCTTGTCTGGCTTCTTCCGGAACAAACCGCCCTTACACGTTTTCATGTCTATCGCTTCCTGATAGAAAGGCCAATAAGCCGGCAATCCCGATTCGTGAAACAACAAATCCTGAATCGTTATACGCTCCTTGCGGGTACCTTTCAGCATAGGCAGATAACGGCTTACCCGGTCGGTCAGTCCGAACTTGCCTTCATCGTAAAGTTTCATTACAGCCAACAACGTGCCCGTCACCTTGCTTAAAGAAGCCAAATCATACAAACTGTTCTCTTTCACGGTAAGCGAATCGTTGTATGTAAAAGTGCCGAAACACTTATTATAAACCGGATAACCATCTTTCCATATCATCACATGACATCCCGGATACGCCTGCGCCTGTATCCCCTCTTCGGCTATCGTATCAATCCGCGCCAGTATCCGCGAATCCATACCGAAATCTTCCGGTATATACAAACGAGGATGGTCTGGGTCGATGGTGACACCTGTTCCAGCCTGCCATAAACCGGCCATACCTACAGACAAACGCCCTGTAGCCATACTCCTGCCGGTCATGACATCCGCCACATGACGCTGTATTTCTTTTGTATCCGTATGAGCAAGAATCACCGCCGAAGCATGGTGCAACGCCAATACCATTTCCGAAAGTCCTTTTTGAGGCACGAAACTGACCAAAGCCAACGGTTTATCTTCGGCTAATTCCTGAATCAGGGGTAAATAAGGCGCGTAATCTTTCTGATGCAAAGCGACTATAACCCGCTGTGCCGAACGAAGCCGTTCGCGGATAGCCTCCAACGAATCGGTACGCGCATGCACCCAGCTTACTTCCAAAGACTCTTTCAGTTCCTTATAAAAAGGATAAGCTTCGGCAAGCGAAGGCGATATGCTCAACAAAACCGTCCCCGACAAAGAGAAATCCAAGGGAAACATATCAAGGGAATCTTTCACAACCGTAACCGCCGCCTTGTCCAGTGCCACGAGCAGACTGTCCGTTTCGGGAAGCCAAAGACGTTCTTTCAAACCATTCCCGTCCACTACCGGACGCTTGGACAATCCCAACGCATACTTATAAGTAAGCACTTTCCGGCATTTTTCGGTTATCGCCTCTTCGGTCAGCAGCCCCTTCTTTACCGCCGCAAGCACTCCCGACATTTCACGCTTCAGGTTACGCGGAGCCAGCAACATGTCATTTCCGGCAATAAGTGCCTGCGCACATACACGCTCCGCCTGCTTAATGCCTTTCATCTCCAGCGCATCCGTAAAAACCAAGCCCGAAAAGCCCAACTCGCCTTGCAAAACGGAAGCGATGATATTCGGAGATATAGAAGCGGGTTTCTCACACAATCCGGGAACTTGCAAATGACCTACCATCATGCCACTTACACCCGCTTCTACCGCCTCACGGAACGGATATAATTCGATAGAATCCAAGCGGGCACGGTCGAAATCCAATACGGGCACCGCCAGATGCGAATCGACTTCCGTATCCCCGTGTCCGGGAAAATGTTTGCATACAGCCATCACCCCTCCGTCTTCCAGCCCGCGTGAATAAGCGATGACTTTGCGTGCCACCTCTTTCGGGTCGCTCCCGAACGAACGGGTATTAATCACCGGGTTGGCCGGGTTATTGTCTACATCCGCCACCGGCGCGAAATTGACCTGCACCCCGATAGCACGCAGCTGACGAGCCACTTCCCTTCCATAACTATATATCAACGAATCATCCTGCACACAGCCCAACACGCGGTTCTTCGGGAATTCGGGCGTATCTTTCAAGCGCATGGCAAGCCCCCATTCTCCATCGAAGGTTATCAGCAAAGGTATCTCGCTCCATTCCTGCGCCAGATTGGTCAGCCGTACCTGCTGGTTTATCTGACCTTTCGCGAACAAAAGTCCTCCCAATCCATACTCTTCAATGGCTTTCCGTATCTGTGTCCTGTTCCGTTGTGTCATCACCGGGTCTACTGTATGAATGAACAACTGACCTATCTTCTGCTTCAAAGTCATTTCCGCCAGACGGCTTTCTACCCACCTGCGGCAAGCGGCCGTATCCTTTACCTGGCTCAAGATAGAGGTTTGCGCAAATGCTTGTACCACGGCAAGCATCACCGCGCATAAAACGACAAATTTCTTCATCAATCTACGCTTCATGCCCCCTCCTCTACTCTTTTTGCAATGTCAGGACCATCTTGCCCACAAACGCGGCATGTTTGCCCATCTGCTGGAGCGGCACCTCCACACCATCCAAGTTTTTATAATACGCAGGCGCTTCGAAATAGGAATGCGAATGTCCGCCCAATACCACGTCTATGCCGCGCGTGTTCTCTATCAGTTCAACATCCGAATACGGATCGCCTTGCCAGCCCAAATGCGACAAGCATATCACCACGTCACATTTTTCCTGCGTCCGCAACAAGTCGGCTATCCGTTGGGCTTCGGATACCGGGTCTTCAAACTTCACGTCGCCATACGATTCCTTAGCCACCAGCCCCTCCAGTTGCGTACCCAATCCGAACACTCCAATCTTCACTCCATTACGCCGCAATACTACATATTCCTTTACCAGTCCTTCGAGCACCGTACCTGTCACATCGTAATTGGCGCACACGATAGGAAAATCCGCCAACCGGAACAGGCGCGCCATATTCTCCAGACCGAAATCGAACTCATGATTCCCGATTGTACCCGCATCGTAACGCATCTCGTTCATCAACCGCACTTCTACCTCGCCTTTGTATATATTATAATAAGGTGTACCTTGCGAGAAGTCGCCGCAATCGAAAAGCAACAAGTCGGGATGAAGCTCGCGCTGCTGCTTGATAAAAGTAGCCCGTCTCACCATCCCCGCTTTCCCTGCCAACAGGGTATCCTGATAGTCTTCCGAAAACGGCTCTACCCGGCTGTGCATATCATTGGTATGAAACACCTGTAACTCTTTAACCGACTGGGCAGCCGCCATTCCCGACAACAAACATACCCCAATCATCAAACACCATTTTCTCATAATCCTTCCCTTTTTTTATCGTTCTACAATCCGGCCTTCTATTTTCGCGTCGACACACCTGCCAGCCGCCTCCACACGTTTTACATACTCGATAAACAAATCGCGCAAAACCGCATTTTCCGGCTCCACCTTCGCCGTAGCTTTCTTAAAAGCTCCCAGCCGGTCGTTTCCTTCCGCAAGATAATCGATGGTAGCTACCTGATAGTCTTTCTCCGGGTCGACTTGCTCGCCTCCCACTTTAGCGTCCAGCAGCTTTCCTTCTTTCGAAATGGCCAACGTAGCCCCGCTCAATCCTTCGCCATGCACCGCGGCCATCTGCCCGAACAAATCAAGCAAGTCCGCCCCTTTCAGCGTTACTACCGCCAGCCTGTTCTCGAAAGGCGCGATTTCATACGCCGACGCAATGGTTATCTCGCCCTTGTTCAGCAAACCGCGTATGCCTCCCATGTTCATGACACCTACATCTGCCTTTATGCCCGCCTTCGTTTCCGCGCTGTTCCGCAATATATCTGCCAGCAGGTTGGACAACGGAGACTCCGGACGATATGCTTCCAGTTTCTGTGCCGCTTCGCCGATAACCGGTTTCATGATGCTGTCAACGCCCTCCTGATAAGGCTGCAAAATACGCCATGCATCCATATCCTGATTGGCGTCATACGCTTGCGTAATGGGCACCCTGCCACCCTCGACCGACACAACCGAATAACTTGTGTTACATGCCGACAAAAACAAAGCCGCCACGCACACACCATAATATACTCCTTTCTTCATGCTATTTCCGTTTAAGTTTCGTCAAAGGTAGGAAAAAAGCGAACTATGCCCAAATTTTATTCAAAATAAAGCAGAAAGGTTTTGCCATGTCACAAAAAATCACTTACTTTGCACCGCTTCCGCGCAATCGCTGTCAAGAAGAGTTACTTGGTATGTTGCGTAGGGTACGATCAAACAATTTAATTTCAAAAAAGAACAATGGATTTAATTAAAATTGCAGAAGAAGCATTTGCTACTGGCAAACAGCATCCTTCATTCAAAGCAGGTGACACGATTACAGTAGCATACCGTATCGTTGAAGGTAACAAGGAACGTATTCAGATGTATCGTGGTGTAGTGATTAAAATCAGCGGACATGGCGACAAGAGACGTTTCACGGTACGTAAAATGTCGGGAACAGTAGGTGTAGAACGTATCTTCCCGTTGGAATCTCCGGCTATCGACAGCATCACAGTCAACAAGATTGGTAAAGTGCGCCGTGCCAAATTGTATTACCTGCGCAAACTTACCGGTAAGAAAGCCAGAATTTAGGAAAAACGTACAAATGGTTAATCACACTGAAATTCGATTCTTTCCTTACATAAAAACCGGTTCCTTCTATCAGGACCGGTTTTTTAGTATCTGATACAAGAAAAACGATTTCCAAAGACAACTGAATCCGGACATTGGGTTGAAGTCATACGTAAAATAACACAACCTTCTTGATAAGCACAGGAAAACAACGGCCCCCGTACCACACAGGGTATGGAAACTTCCAGACAATAAAGATATATTTATACCCAATATAACTGCCATGCCGACACGATTAGTAATCGTACAGCGTGACGATTACTAATCGTACAGCCACACGATTACTAATCGTATCGGGGAAGCATATAATATGCCCCGACAGGGCAGGATAGCCTTATCCCTAAGAAAATATGTAAATTGAACTAAAAAAAACAGATAAAGTATGATAAAGTATAGTTTGGTAATGCGTGGGAAACCGGGCAACCCGGAAGCACCGAAACAAGTTTTCGCTTCGGCGCAAAGCGTAAAGAAAATGTCGCTGGAAGAAGTGGCCAAGTACATAAAACAACATGGTTGCGCATACAGCGTAGGCGATTTTTTAGCCATAGCCAATATACTGGCACAGGCTACGGCAGACCTGTTGAAGGACGGATACCGTGTAGAACTGGATGAGCTTGGCGAATTTTATGTCACGCTGGGTTGTGAAGGAGCAGAAAGCATGGACGATTTCCGCCCGGACGAACACATCAAAGAAGTACGGGTACACTGGACGCCCAGCGATGCCTTCAAAGACCTCCGCCAGGGAGCGACATTCGAAGAAACGTTAGACCGCCGCACGGAGCGTAAATTGCTGAAAGCGGAACGCAAAGGTGAATCTACATTGGAGCTGAAATGAGTTACAAACATACAAGGACGCAAAAGCCGAAACCCTGACTCTACAGGCAAATAAAGAACCTCTTTACACCAACCCGATACAGCAGTAAACAAGAAGACGCACCAACCAACTATGTCCGTGCGTCTTCTTGCTTTATATTGCCATCATACGACATTTTTATTCATACACAAACCTGCCGTTTTCCCAGCGGGCTTTGATAACAACCGGTGGAGCGGTTGGCGGATATTTCTTTTGTGGAACCACAGAAACACGGCTTCTCGCACGTTGGTTCAAGTCCCAATTTACAAATTCCTCATAATCGTACGTCCAACTTTCTCCATACGCCAATTTATGGATACGGTAATAAATGGCTTCACGCGAAGGAGCATTGAATCCTCCGGTATTATCATTCATGATGCTGTTTTCGGTAGGACGATATGCACCAGTCCAATACGTACAAGCTCCTTCATAAACACCGATATTCTCACTGGCATACCGTGAATCAGCTATGAATTTGCTCCAATATACCCGGGCAGGGTCGGAAATATAATCGGTATTTTTACCCCAGCCATAATTTTCCCGCATATTTTGTTCGTCACGTATTTCATTTGCCGGAATCATGCCCATATACTCGTAAGCATATTCATCATTCAACTTAGCAAAACCATGTCCTCCAGCTTCATGATGCAGTATAGTGGCTAAATCTTCATAACTTGTACCTATCGGGAAATAGGCAACCGATGTACCTCTTCCATAATCACTTGTATAACCAGTATTATAATACATATAACATGTGCCTGCATACGCAGTAGAATTCATCATCACCACAATCAATACATCTTGCATCTGTTCATTTGTAAAATTAAAAGCGGTTTGAGCGTATTTCATGCACAACTCATCATTTCCCATAACATGGGTACCTCCTCCAAACGTACCAGAGAATATTGTTTCACCACCATCAACATAGCCTTCGTTCTTGGATACGGCATTTACATAATACACATTAAACATATCTTTAAACGAAGTATAAGGTTCTTCGCTGAAAAACGCATCTGCTGCTTGCTGCATTACTTTTTCATACGTTCCGTCGGCAATCTGTCTGTCTGAGAAAGCATCACCCATCAGCACGACATTGATGCCGTTTCCTTCGGAAGCCGTTTGCAAAGTGTACGCCTTTCTGTCCGCCGAGAAGTCGGTGGATTCATAAGGTGCATCACCTTCGCCCAATATGCCTTTCAAGAATTCCGGCAACTCATCACGAGAGGTAAAACTGCTATGGAAAATCATCTTACCCGTTTCATCGAAAGCGATAACCGTAGGGAATCCTGAATAAGGAATGCCGCCTTCCGGATTTTCCATCAACGTGGGCCATTCCATATTATTACTTTCGATATAATTATTTGCCTCTGTAGGATTATCCATACCGTCATCACAAACGCCAATAATTTCTAACGAATGATTTTTATAACGCTGATACAGTCCAGACATCACTGGATGGAATGCTTTACTGTATCCACACCACGTAGCCCATACATAATACAAGGTAACTTTATGACTGGATACAATATCTATCGTACGGATGGTATTGCCCCGATTATCTGTTGCCGTAAAATCTGGTATATAAAGATTAAGAGTTTCAAAAGTAAAGCCTCCCGGTTCGTTTTGCTCGATACATCTATACCCGTTTATTTGCCACCAATCGGTAGCGGTAACAGCTTCCGGCAAATCTCCTCCCAGCATATTGTATGAGAAATCCATCGTTTGCAACTTGGTCAGCCTGCTTAACGTTTCAGGTACTTCTCCCGTCAGCTGGTTGCCAAACAAATAGCAATATTCCAAATTGATGAGATTGCCAAACTTCGAAGGGATGTTCCCAATCAACTGATTCTCATAGATATAACATGCCCTTAAATCACTCAAGTTGCCTATCTCCTGCGGAATACTTCCCGTCAATTGGTTATTGTTCAGGTACAAATAACCGAGAATGTGCATATTGCCTATAGACGATGGAATCTCTCCCGTCAGCGTATTGCCACTCAAATCCAATGTATACAGTTCGGTCAGATTGCCTATTTCTTCCGGAATGCTACCCACCAGATTGTTATAAGACAAATGGATATACTGTACTCTCTCTTGGCTGTAATCCAATGTCACTCCATACCATTCCGACAAAGGAGCATTCGTACACCAGTTGGTATTGTTCGTCCAGTTGTCCCCATTGGTTGCATCATACAGCGCAATGAGAATATCACGGTCTGTTGGTCCTTCCGGTTCCAGTTCCGCATCGGTATCTACTGCCGCAAAGCTGGAGATAACGGAACGGGTTACGGTGATTGATTTCTGAGTCTGCTTACGAATGGTCTGCTCCTTACCGTTTATCGTTCCGGTTATATCCACTGTAATGCCTTGCGTCAAGGTTTGGGGAGCTACGACAAAATAAAACTCCGTTACACTCAATTCGGACAACTGCACATTGGCAGAAGTGCGCAACTGTATCGTGGTCTGTTTATCCCCGTTTCCATCGATGGTAAACACAGGAGCATCGGAAGCTACATCAATGGTTCCGTCCCCAGCTAACGCTTCCCCGTTATTTCCCTGAAGGCGGATAGAAGAGACAGCCATGGTTCCGGTGAGACGCAAACGGATGATGCCGCAGGTCTGCAAGAAACGGAAATCACTGTTCGTGCTTTTCGCTACCATCGGACAATCGCTTGTATCGAAACTGCCCGTACGATAGTCTTGCCCGTCGGTCAAACGATAAGAAATCTTGGTTCCCTCTACGGCACTTTGCGCACTATAAGGATAAAAAGCATAAAACTCTTCTCCGCTCACACCCGTTTCGCTTTCGAAACGAGCTTCGTCGCCTTGTATTTCCGTCAGGTCATAACGCACGGCTTCAGCGGTTGCATTGCTGAATATGCCGATTGCGTCCGACTGTTCCCATATCACAGCATTGCCCGACAATTGGGTACGGCTTTTCACAGCCGCCGAAGTAGTGGCTTTTACCGATGTCAACCGGGTATCCGATTGGTGCGACGACTGCAATTCATCTTGTTTACATCCTGCCAAAGAGAGCAAGAGCAAACTCAAGCAAAAAATTATATATGTATGTTTCATAATGATTCTATTTTATCATTCTTACCAGTTTTCTTCATTCTCGGTAAAGTCTTCTATCTGCCCGCCGGCCGTAGACGGTTGCTTGCCAGCCTGAAGCACTTCAATCGTCTGGCTCAATCCGCCGGCTGTAACGGTGATGTTGCCTTTCCTTTCGGCACGGTCTGCATTGGCTGCAATGACAATATTGCCGTTTTGCAGGCTCATCCAAGCATTGCCATTCAAGTTTACATTCGATTCACCTGCATTGGTGTTGATAGTCAACGGATACGTACCGCCTTCTGCCGGTGCTTCTATACGCTGGGGCGTAACATTCAGGTAAAGTTCCTCTCCTGCCTGAGTTACTGTAACGGTTCGTGTAACGCTGCCGTCTTCCGAAACAAAGGTCAGAGTAGCTTGGCGAGCGGCTGTCCCTTCATTGGCGGCTACGGCAAAGGTCAAAGACGTAACTTCGGTCAAACCGCTTACCGGATTGGTCAGCCAAGAAGCACTGCTCGAAACGCTGTACTTCACATTTGCATCAATTTCTACCTCAATAGAAGCCGCTTCCGAAACCAAGGCAAACGTAGTCGGCGAGACATTCAACTTGGGCATTTCTTTACCCGCTTGTGTTACCGTAACGGTCCGCACCATGCTTCCGTCTTCCGAGGTAAATGTGATAACACCTTCACGGATTTCTGTCCCTTCATTCGCCTTCACATCGAAGGCAACCGAAGAGGCGTTTATCGTACCACTTACCGTAGTAGTAATCCAACCGACATTGCTCGCCACTTGGTAATTCACATTCGTGCTGACTGAAACAGTAAATGATGCCGCATCTGCGCCCAACGACAAAGAAGACGGAGAAACGTTCATGAAGTCATAATCCCCCACTTCTTCTTCCTTTCCAGCCTGGACTACCTTTACTTTCTGTTCCCCAATCTCGCTATCCAGAAGAATCACGGCTTCACGGGAAACGGTGCTGTAATTCGGTTCGCAACTGAACGTCAACGTTTCGGCCACCAATCCCCGGCTCTTCACTTGCTCCAACCAATCGGCATCGATAGAAACCGTATAATCCACATTCGTCTGCAATTCCAAAGAAAATCCGGTATCTTCCGCCGCCAACTCAATACGGGAAACAGAAACTATCAAGCCACCCGCCGCAGCCTGACGGACCAATAAGGTATCGGTAAGTGTCGCGGTCTCATCACTAAAGATAAAACGCGCCTCACGGGAATCGTATGTTTCATTGGGTTGCACCTCCAAATGAATGGTATGCGTAGACACGGCTCTTCCCGCCGGCTCTGCAATCCAGTCGTATTCGGCCTCAGCCTTATACGTATAGGCGACATTCGACTGTACTTGTACATCGACCGTCCCACCTTCCGCCCCTACATTCAGGACCTCATCGGAAAGCAGCAACACGGGTGCTTCTTCTTTACCAGCCTGATAGACATTTACAGTCTCTTCCAATTCACCGCTTTTCAGTGTAATGACGCCCGAACGCTGTTCTTCCGATTCGTTTGCCGCAACACGGAATGTCAATGTTTCTTTCGTCAGGCTACGCGACGTAAGCGGTTCTATCCAATCGGCAGATACACTCACCTCATACGACACATTGGCTTGCACCTCCAGCTCGATGGTACTTTCGGATGCCGGAAGTTCATAAACCTGTTGCGATAGAATAAGCGCATCCTTCTGCTTTTGGGTAACCACAACCGTCTCCTGTTCGTCGCCACAAACCAGAAAGACTGAAGCTGAGCGTTCGTCTGTACTTTCATTGGAAGCTACAGTTACCGTAACGCTTCCTTCTCCCGCTTCACCTGATGGGGGAGAAACACTTATCCAACTGTCCGCACGTGAATTGCCTACAGAAGCGGTCCATGCCGCAGTGGCTTTAAAATGGATGGAAAGCGTACCTCCAACTGATTCAACAAGAGGTTGCCTGTCTGTTCCTTCAGCAAGCGTGATGCTTGCCACTACAGGTTCAGGAGGAGTGGGTTCTTCCAATTCTTTCTCCGAATCGGAACACGATGCCGCCAAAAGCAACAGCAGCAAAGACATGATTCCTTGTAACTGGTACATCTGAATCCAAGAGCGCATGTGTTTCATAAGCATTACAAGTTTAAATTTATAATTTATTAGGGTAAAAAGACAAATCCATAAATCAATGTCCACCTCATACCGCTTCATTCTTAACCGACCGACCCGCTTGGCATTATTACAAATCACTTTTACATTGGACCGCACGAAAGCTCTTCTTTGCCAAAGTATCTGATTGAAAAAGAATACAGAGACAAATATATGTAAATTTTGTTGAATAAAAAAATATTAATATAGAAATGTCTCAGATAAATAAGAAACCGGTACGACGACATTCCCTTGATGTATCAGGAATACCGACGTACCGGTACTTATGTATGTATTAAACTATATCAGGCGTTGCGTCCGTGACAGTTCTTATATTTCAAACCACTTCCACACGGACAAGGATCATTACGTCCTACAGTCTTTTCAGCACGATAAGGTTCTCTTTTTACTTCACGCGTATCTTTTCCGGCTGCAGCCTGCTGGTTGGGGTCGTTCAAGTTTCGCTTTTCCTCACGATATTGCTGGCGAAGACGTTGAGGTTCGGGAGCAGCCTGACGTACCTGTTGCGGTTCTTGCACCGGGATTTGTCCACGCATCAAAACCGAAATGGTATTGTTGTTAATCTTGTTCACCATTGCATCGAACAGGTTAACTGATTCAAGCTTGAATATCAACAACGGGTCTTTCTGCTCGTAGCTTGCGTTTTGCACCGAATGCTTCAACTCATCCAATTCGCGCAAGTTTTCTTTCCAAGCATCGTCAATAACATGAAGCAGGATTGCTTTTTCGAATGCTTTTACGATTGCTTTGCCTTCAGTCTCATAAGCTTCCTTCAAATTAACGGAAATATTGTACATCCGCTTACCATCGGTTATCGGAATCAAGATGTTCTGATAAACCTGTCCCTGGTTTTCATATACCTGCTTGATGACCGGATTGGCAATCTGAGCCATGCGCTCTGTCTTGCGGCGGAATAAATCCATCGCGCTTTGGAATGTCTGTTCGGCAAGTTCGTTCTTGTTCTTATTGCGGAAATCATCTGCTGTAAACGGTGTTTCCATTGCCAAGGTTTGCAGAATTTCCATCTTCGCGTCATCGTAAGCAGGCTGTTCTACCGCATTATAACAACGGTCCCAAATCATATCGGCGATATCCATACCGATGCGTTCACCCATCAAAGCATGGCGGCGTTTGGTGTAAACCACCGTACGTTGCTTGTTCATCACATCATCGTATTCCAACAGACGCTTACGGATACCGAAGTTGTTTTCTTCTACCTTCTTCTGGGCACGCTCGATAGATTTTGAAATCATGCTGTGCTCAATCATTTCGCCTTCCTTGAATCCCATCTTATCCATCCAATGAGCCAAACGGTCGGATGCAAACAAACGCATCAGGTCATCTTCCAACGAAACGAAGAATACAGAAGAACC